>Ga0207841_1000089_pt1 | contig 132549 bp, 94 predicted proteins | sample HigsolmetaGSP18D_FD_184846 | JGI IMG/M metagenome (GOLD analysis project Ga0207841, IMG submission 184846) | High solid enriched microbial communities from the Joint BioEnergy Institute, USA - SP1-8-D (SPAdes) | ecosystem: Engineered > Bioreactor > SSF (Solid state fermentation) > Aerobic >... | reverse complement strand
CCTAAACCCTAAAACCCTAAAACCCTAAAACCCTAAACCCTAAACCCTAAACCCTAAACCCTAAACCCTAAACCCTAAACCCTAAAACCCTAAACCCTAATAATACTATAACTAAGCACTGTCACATAATCAAAAGCATTAATTTTAAACTTCTTACTTTATCAAACCCTCTTGTTTACCCTAGTTACATGTTGTGTGTGATCCAGAGTGATAAGCTGTGACGGCGCTCAGTCATAGTATTATTAGCTAAAACTATAGTAGCTTGTCATACAAAATCAAAAGCATGGAGAAGAAAAAGAGAGAAATCATAGCATTATAAGGTGGTTAATATCACCAAGTAGTTCTGGCAGTATTTTTTACTGCTTACTTGTTTGCTATGCTGTCATATTACCCCCCCCCTTCAAAAATACCTGCCCGCAGGTGTTCAGAGTCTAAGTAATTAGCTTGTTGTTATCTCTATGCTTCTCTGGGTCCTCACTATTCTCCCAGCATCTTAACCACTCTTTTAGCTGCTTTGAGGGTTCAGGCAGGTCTGAGTAGCACTTATAAAAGCTTTATAAATAGTGCAGTGAGCCTATAAAATTTGCTGCTGGGTATTATGTTGAGTCATCATTATAGTTTATTTACTTAACCTTATACTGCAGCTTCTCTCAATGTAGATAGACTGTTAAAATTTTTTCTATCTCTCATTTATATTTCTTATTAACCTCTATAGCTGGGGAAGGATTCTCAATCTGGCCTAAAAAAAGTCAGTAACTACTTTCTGAAGCTTATCTGATGAGAATACTAAATGCATGTGGATTAAGGCTAGTAAGTCCAGCTTATAAACATTATTAATTTGTTCAACAATGTGGTAGAGGCCTGCCATCTGGTAGTTCAGCTTGCAGCTAGAACAGTTTATTTTTTAGATACAGGCTAACACCTATATTATATCTCCTACCTTGAAATTAATAACTCTTCAGTGCTAATTTGCCTGTTGCTGCTGGGAGTTCTGAGCCTTCTCAATGAGCTTCTGAGCATAGTTTCAGGTAGCTTCTAGGTGCTGGACCTATTTTCAGGCATCATTTCAGTTTAAACACTTTATAGCAGATTGATCTAGGAGTTGGGGCTGTTGCCAGTTAAAAAAGATCTATAGTATCACATCTTGATTAATCAAGAATAGTGGGACCTCAGTTAACTCATGAAGCAGAACTGCTGCTGCAAAGTTTATTATTAGTAGCTAATCTGATTAGTTATTCTGGTAGTAGTTAATAAAGAGTCTAAGGTGCTGTGCTATATGCTGGTTTATTATCTCTGTTTAACTATTTGTCTGAGTATGGTTTGCAGTGGAGAGCCTCAGCTTCACACCTAAAATTTAACAGAATTTATTCCAGAAGTTTAAAATAAACTGAGATTTCTGGTTTGATATAATAGTGTTTAGGGGTTCAGTTCACTGGTAGATATATATTATAAAAAGCCTTGCTATATCTTAAGCTGTAGTAATCTTGTGGTATAGAATAGATATTAGCCTTTTCCCTAAGCAGTTTACCACTGCAAAGACAGTATTGTAACCATGTCAGTTCTTAGAAAAGCTTTAGAAGTTTATTAAAATATGTTTTTATAGCTGGTCTGATATAGGCAGTAACTGCAACAGTTTAAAAAGCTTATTACACAGGTTCTGAATTCACCAGCATATGTGGCAGTTGGCAATATACTAATTAATATTTTAAGTTATACCTGGCTAGTAATACCTTTCTGTTAGCAGTTTCCTCATCTTATTTCTTTCAGGGTGGGCAGTAGAAGCCTGGCAGTGCATCTTATTTAGAAACTATATTTAAAGGTTTCTCTTATTTGGCACTATCAGCTGATTCTAGTTATACAATAACAGATTTTTCTTTAGGGACCATGAAGCCTTTTCTTCAGCAGCTGCCACCTAGAGGTTTGTCAGAGATTTATAGATATAGTTAATCTATAGCAGACAGTCTGCTAAATGCAACTTCTTCTGAATTAGCACTAGCTCTGCATGGGGGTTTTTTATTTCTTGTATAATGTAAGGGTCAAGCCATTCTGTCTTTAAAAGCTGCTGGGTTCAGTATTTCTTTTTCAGGCTATTCTAGGCTTCCACTATTGCTGGCTGCTGAAATAAAGTATCTGCTAATGGGTTTTGTTTCTCTGAGCAGTATCAAATTATAAAGTAGAACTAGGTGAGATATTTAGCCTACTTTATCTGCTGTGAGATCAGGACCTTAGTTGTCATGAAATATTTTAAAGCCTAATAATTAGTTAAAATATTAAAGGGGTCTTTCTACTGCAAGTTTTTTAGCTTTAATTACTATTTTTTTAAGGCCTGTATGATAGCTAAGAGCTCCTTATTATGGATTGCATAGTTGCACTCTGCCAGTGCTATAGTTTTTAAAAAATAGGTTATTGGGTGCCATTGTCTATTCTCATCTATATCTAACTAAGAGAGTACTTCAGCAACCACCCTATCTGAAGCATTAGTCTCTAGCTTGATTGGTTGATAGAGGTTATAATAGATCAGTATTAAAACAGATATTAGCTGTTTCTTAAGCAACTTAAAGGCCTAAAGATACTGGGAGTTGAAGTTAAAGGGCATGTCCTTTCTTGTAAGGTTAAACAGAGGTCTTGCAATATGGCTATAGTTCTTAATAAACCACCAGTAGAAATTGCAAAAGCCTAGGAAGGATTGCACTCCCTTAACTGTGGTTAGAGACTCTCAGTTCTGGATCACTGCTACCTTCTCTGAGTCAACCTCTATTTCATTAGTGCTGACAATGAAGCCTAGATACTTGATCTGAGTAATATGGAATTTACATTTCCTGATGTCTGCTTGAAGCCCTGCCTCTTGAAGTTGATTTAGCACTCTGATAACATGCTTCTGGTGCTCTAGTTCATTCTGGGAATAGACTAGTATATCATCAATAAAGATGGTCATAAACTGGTCCAGATAATCCAAAAAGAGGTTGTTTATATATCTCTGGAAAGTGGCTGGTCCATTGGTGAGCCCAAAGGGCATCACCTAATATTTGTAGGCTCTATAGCAAGTCTGGAATGTTGTTAGATCTTCTGACTCAGGATCCATCCAGATCTTATAAAATACCTGCTGGATGTCAAGTTTAGTGAAGATTCTTGCTCAACTTAGGTGTTCTAGGGTCTCATTAATTAATAGCAGAGAGTAGTGATTCTTCTTTGAGATGGCATTTAGCTTCTGATAATCCACACAGAGGTGCAACCCCCCATTAGCCTTGCAGACAAAGAGGATTAGGGAAGCAAAGAAAGCTTTACTAAAAACTATAAAACTCTTACTCAGGTTCTTCATTAGGTATTTCTTGGTAGCTTCCAGTTCCTCAGCAGATTGCTTGTACAAGGGGCTATAGCCTAGAGAGTTCTTCTCAGTGAGCTCAATGTAGTAGTTATAAAAACAGTGTGGTGATAGCTGATCAGAGGCTTTCTTAGAGAACACATTCCACCAGAGACAGTAATATGCCAGAAGATGTTTATCCAGATAGGCCTCTTCATCCTCTTCTGTTGGTGGAGATCAGGTTTTTTCCTCAATAATCTGGTCAATCTTATGGAGACTGATAATGAAGGTTTTGCTCTCTCAAGCCTGGGCAGAGCAGTGGAAGCCTGCAGCCCCAATTAAGGCAATGTTAATCTTCAAGGGTTTCTTTAGGGGTTTCTTTAAAGGCTGTAGGCAGTGCTGTTTTACAATAGGTCCTATCCCTTGAAGGGCTTAGTTCATCTTGGCTAAATCCAAATGCCTATCTATAGCAGCAGTTTGGGGCAGTTAATACCTAGCAGGTCCAGCATCTGGAACTTGCTGCTGGGTATTTGCCTCATCTCCTGCAGCCATGAGCTCATTGAGCTCTGGATGCTGGTCTGGTCAAATCAAGCATCTATTCTGTACATTCAACCAAACATCTTGCTCCTCACACCACTTCTGGCCTAGAATCATGTCATGATGCTCAAGGTTGGCTATGAGCATAGGCACATCAGCCTGCCAGCACCCATCAACTGCTAGATGCAATATAATTGTGTGGGTGATTTGTTCTTCAGTCTGGCCATCATAACCCTGGATGTGGCAATCAGAGTTCAGGAGCACTACTGATGTTTGGAAGTATTTAGCCACATCCCTTGCACAAGAAGTATTAATAAATATAGATCTGTTGGCTCCAGAGTTGACCAATGCCTTCAGTTCCACACTTAGTTCATTTCTTGATATATGATTAAGTACAATAAAGTGATTGCCATCAAGCAACTTGCTCATGTTTAGCAAAGATAGGTCAACCTTATAGCTTTTCCCTAGAAAGGAGACTTTCTCTAGGGTAAAGCTTTTTCTAAATTTTGATTCTCACCTGATACTTCCTTTTTCTCTTTCAGGGTCTTAATCTCCAAGGCCTTCTTGTGGGGGCAGTATGGGGTGATATAGCCAGTTTTCTTGCAGTAGAAGCACTTTCCTTCCTGCATCAGTTCTGCCCTTTGTTTATCATCTAGTCTGCTAGCCTTGGAAGCTGCAGGTGCAGCAGTCCTGGTGGTATATTTGTCACAGGGTTCAGCAGCAGGAGCAGTTCCAGCAGGTTTGTAGAACTTGTTCCAGGCCTTGGACTTTTCAGCATTGATCTGCAGAGTGTATGCTGCCTGAGAACAGGCAGTAGAGAATTCATCAAAGATTCTAAAAACATGATAGTCTTAGGTGGTCAGATTCTAAAATTTATTAGTGAGCTTGTTAAAAAGCTCCTCCTTGTAGTCTTTTAAGTGCAGCTGGGATTCACCTACCAGATGCATGAATTCTGCTAAAAAGTCATGGTATTTCTGGTGTGATTCCATCTGGAGGTAGTGCAGTTGGTGTCTAGCTATCATACAGTAGTTCAGATCAAAGAAGATTGATTTCAGGTGCTTGAAGACCTTATCAGCAGTCTAGTACTGGTTCACTGAGTCTTCTTGAAATTGGGGAGCTGCATGTCTGGCAGTGCACCCATTAAGGCAACTCTGCACATATGCAACTTGAAGCAGATTGCTGGAGTAATAATCAGCATTAGCATTTAATTTGTCTTTTATCTGGGCTATTTAATCATCAAACTTGGGTTCCTTTTCATCAGTTAGAATGGGTGGGTCTGGAAGCTTGACAGTGTGCCTGAGTTAATCAGGGACAGGGGTAGTTCTACAATCTCCATGAATTCTTATAGCTATCTCTGCAAAGGCATCTTGATATTTGTTTCATTTAATAATGAGTTCAATGATCTGACTTTCTCAGGCATTGAGTTGCTGGTGGAGGTTCTCAGTGTGATATTCTGCACAATTAATCTGATGCTTTTTATCCTTCTGATCAGCCTCCCACATGCAAAGAAGGCCTTCAAAGAGTTCTTCTGGATCATTTTGATATTTGGCAAGGAATTCAGTCTTGGTAATTGTTTCTGGCTCATTAATTCCTTAAGGGAGAATAGAAATGTGTTGAGATTCTTCTGGTTTGAGGGATTCCTCAACCACACTGGTTAAATTAAGGCTTGTAGGCTTGTCAGCAGTTTGAGCCATCTTATTATTCTTCTGGGTTCTGGGTTCTGGAGGTCCTTGATCTAGGCTGCAAGGTTCTGGAGTCTTGAAAATTAAAAGAAAGAAGATTTGTCTACCCCCAAACACATGTAGAGTTGCTTATCACTCTGGATCACACATAACATGTAACTAGGGTAAACAAGAGGGTTTGATAAAATAAGAAGTTTAGGATTGATGCTTTTGATTATGTGACAGCGCCCAGTCATAGTATTATTAGCTAAAACTATGGTAGCTTGTCATACAGAATCAAAAGCATGGAGAAGAAAAAGAGAGAAATCATGGCATCATGAAGTGGTTAATATCACCAAGTAGTTCCGGCAGTATCTCCCACCGCCTATTTGTCCGCCACGCCGTCACAATCAACAGCAAATCACCCACAAATCAATGGACAATCAGAAAGAATAATTCAGACTGTAAAACAATATTTATAACACTACCTTGACTATAAGCAGGATAATTGAGTTGAACTTCTATTAATAGCTTAATTTGCTATTAATAACTCAAAGAATGCAACCACCTATAAAACACTGCATTTTGCAAATCTAGGAAGGCATCCAAGAATGATATAAAATCAAATTAAAAGAGAACATGGATCTGAAAAAGCTATAGTTATAACTGCTAAACTAGAACAATTACACTTGCAGATTGCCAAAGACATACAATAAGCTGAAAATCAGATAAAGCAATACTACAATTAATACTGCAAGGACACACCAAACCTGAAAGAGGGAGAGAGAGTCTACCTCTTAAAACAAATAAAAGATCAGAAAAATTTCAACCTGAAAAGCAGATAACTGAGTGACAAACTAAACACTGTCAAATATAGATCATTCACAATCAAGAGAAAACTACTCAACAACAATTATAAACTCAAACTACCAGAAAGAATAAAGGTTTACTCAATATTCCACATCTCCCTACTTGAATCAACATCCAACAAAGAATCAAGCCAAGACAAAGCAACTGAAGAAGAATGGGAAGTTGAAAAGATCTTAGCAAAGAAGTCAAAAAAAAAAGAATTTATTACCTCATCAAATAAAAAGAATACCCACTGAAGGAAAGCACTTAAAAACCAGTCAGAAACCTAAATTATCCTGAGAAAATTCAGGAATTTCAACATCAAAAAAAGAAAGTGAGAATGCTAAAATTTTATTAATTTAACTATCTGATAATTGCAGAAGAAAGGGATTCTCTGACAAAGAAAAATTATTAATTAAGATATTTTAAGTCTTGAAATTCAACTCTCTTTGTTCTTCCTCCTCTAACTTTTCAAGCTTCTTAATCTTCTTTATTTTCCAAGCAATAAAATCATCAGCTCTTTTTTGAAGAAGTTGCTCTTGCTTTCAGAGACAACAAGACTGAGCCATAAGAACTTCAATCTCCTCTTAAATTTTCATCTCTTTTGCACAGATTTTTTGTTGAGCTTAAATCAATTGTTTCCATTCTGCCTCTGAAAACTCAGATTGAGTATTAACACATTTCTGATAAGCATAGATGCATTCACTGCAACAAGCAGAGTCCTCCAACTTAACACAGAACTTATTAAGACAAGTGCAATAATTGCAAGAAAAAATCATGGTGAACCCCTTCTCAAGAATTTGACATTTCAGATTGTTTCTACAAATACTGGAATCAGTTGCCATTTTGACCAGCACATTGAGAAGATGGAGAAAACTAAAAGAAAGAACCTTATTAATACAGGAAAGATTACTACTTATGCCTTTTAAGGACAAAAGCCTTAGAGAAAGGGGGATTGTCAGCAAAACCCTAAAAGCAAAAATTACATAAATGCAAGAAATAAAGATAATCTGAACCAGTCAAATCATAAAGTATGACAACATATTAAGGGATTGGATCATATCAAGAAATTGAATTATATCAAGAAATTGGATCATACCAAGGAATTAAATTATATTGAGAGATTGGACAAGTAAAGAATGTGATATAATAGGATAAACATAAATAGGCCCAACTACCCAGACATGTATTTAGTCTACTATGTCTTATTCTTATACAGATCTTAGAATCAATATAGGGAATCTTCTTGTTACTTATTAAAGCTTTCTATTAACCTTCACTCATATTAAGAAGCCTACAAGTCATTTGGTTACCTGGGAGGTTACTGTTACAAGGGCATCTCTAGATTCTAGTCAGAAGAAGAAATTACTTATTTCCGGACAATTATGTGACTGGATCAGTGCAATCAATTCTTGGCATACTGATTCAACTGATCCGGGGATCAGAGGATCAGTTCAAAGTCCTACTAATCTAAATAATTCAAGACTATGAGCTATTCCACAAGCCTCAGAGACCTAGGAAGACAGCATGTATATAAAAATACTCCTTTCAGACAGATTCTGACCCCCATGGTTGACTCACATAGCAACCTGTCATATAGGCATTGCTAGTAACACAGGTCTATTCTTGCTCTTATATTGCTCACCCTCTTGTTTCTTGTCTTCAAGATAAACCAACAACCCCTTTAGGTCTAGTTATCTAGGCCTGTCATTACAGTTACCGGATTACCCTATATTTTGACAGCTTATCACTCTGGATTGCACACAACATATAACTAGGGTAAACAAGAGGGTTTGATAAAGTAAGAAGTTTAGAATTAATGCTTTTGATTATGTGATGGCACTTAGTTATAGTATTATTAGCTGAACCTATGGTAGCTTGTCATACAGAATCAAAAGCATGGAGAAGAAAAAGAGAGAAATTATGGCATTGTGAGGTGGTTAATATAGTCAAGTAGTCCCAGCAGTATCTCCCACCGCCTACTTGTCTGCCACGCCATCACACAAAGAACCATCAATCCTAATGGTATAAGGTTGTCCCAAAGGATTACCAAATCAGCACCAGTGAGAATAGCTGGACAAATGATGAATTAAGTGTTATAGACTAGAAAGGAGGTCATGTGATGGATTGTCTATAATTTATTTCCATGATCCAATTCTATAATTCAATTCTACAATCTAACCCCATGATCCCTTTCTATGATCCAGGAACCCAGGAAGACAGCATGTATATAAAAACACTCCTTTCAGACAGATTCCGACCCCTGTGGTCAACTCACATAGCAACCTGTCATATAGGCATTGCTAGTAACACAGGTCTATTCTTGCTCTTATATTGCTCACCCCCTTGTTTCTTGTCTTTAAGATAAACCAACAACCCCTTTAGGTCTAGTTATCTAGGCCTGTTGTTACAGGCTCATCCAGTTGCATTTATTGCTACAATTGTAGTAACCCATTTGTGGTTTCCAGGTTGTATAGTCTTTGCATGACTTTCTCTTGTCTCTGAACTGCAGACAACTTTAGCAGTTGATATCACACTCATTTGAAAGCCAGTCTCATCCATATTATAGATATCTTGCTCAAGGATCCCATATTTCTGAATAGCATCATGAAACTGTGTAAACCAGCCCTTAATAAGCTCTGGATCTTCGCATTTAGCTCGCTGATAATTGTACTTTCGGCTGTATTTAGAGCAAAGTTCTTTATGGTGCTTGATAAACTGGTTTACCCAGTTCTCCCCAATAGAAGCTTCTTGAGATGAAGATAACCGCGCAGAAAGCAACAATTGCGCTAGATAGCATACTGTTGATATTCATGGAGGTAAACCATATCAGTCCATATCAAGAATCCATGCTGAAAGTGTAGATTCTTCAGTATCTGTCAATTTGCAACAATTTGCAGTTGAATTTTTGCGAGCAGTAGTCCCATTAATACATGTGATAAAGGTCCTTGGAGGCACGTCAAAAGCTTTGGCAGCTGCAGTTTTTGATGGAAAAAGACCTTTCTTATAGGCTTCAAGTGCTAATTGCATACGCCCTTCTTTTGATATATCAGCCATGACGCGGTGCGTTGGTAAATCGCGATAAATCTGATGATAGGGGGTGGCCGAGGTGGTGGCCGCGCAGCTCGGTAGTGGATTACGTTATATTTTGACAATTTCAGATCAATTGACAGGAGACCTCACTGCTGACTCTTCATGGCTGGAGAGAGTCCGAAGAATACACGATGAACGTCACAAGAGAACTGGACTTACGTCCGTCCTGTCGGTCCGGGCTGCGTGTCCAGTTATCCTGAACAATACTATCTACGGTATACTTTAAGAATCCTCTGGATACCTGTTCTCTCTTACTACAGTGCTTGATCTTGACATGCGATCCCTGATCCTTTCGAGACGTCAAGTTGGTAAGAGGCAGAAGCCCTGGAGATTCAGATTGGGAATCCCTGGAGTAGATTATATTATCACTTTATCTGGAAAGGTCCAACTGTAAGAAGCTTGTTCGATCCTTTTTCGACTGCTGTCTACTGAGATTGATTTCCTGATGCTACTGGAATGATGAATACCAGATATTGCAGGAGTAAAAACTGCAGTTTGATCCTATAATCTAACTAACAACATAACAAGAAAGAACGACTGTCTAACAACTCGATACTAAGACACCAACAATCCAACTATTGGATCCACCGCCTTTCTCCCTACAATGGTCTATCCACCTCGACCCCTTTTCCTGACCACAAGGAACCCGCGGCGTTCCCTGACTGGTCGGACCAGAGATCAGGGGAAATCCGTCACGCGGGCTGTTTACAGGGAGCAGCCGACATCGAAGCTCTTGAGGGCCTCACCGTTCTGGGGAGCCGGCGCCTGAGCAGCCGGGACGCTGAACAGGCGGCAGACCTTCTTGCCGTTGACGGTTCCGAACTCGAAGCTGGAGAAGGGGGCTAATGTTAGCATTAAAAACCATAATGGAGATAAAGGCAAGACATACCTCTTGCAGCTGGGCTCAGCTTTGCACTTGGCCAGGCAATCCTTCTCAGTCTGAATGTTGGCGGGGGCGGCCAGGGGCTGGACGTTCGTCTTGCCGGCCGGAGTGCCGCCGCAGTTGTTGCGAGGCACCAGCTTGGGGTTCTGAGCCTGCTTCGCGGGCTCCCTGCCAGTCGGGTTGTCGGCAGTGGGCTTCACGTTCGGGACGTCGGTGCAGGCCTTGTCGTATGCGAGCAGGTTGGCGGTTGCCTGCTTGGGGATCTGCGCCGCCTCGACCGCGAACAGCTTGCACTCAATGGCATTGTTCTCCAAGCCAAAGAGGAAAGACTTGCAGGACGGGTTGGCCTCGCAGGCAGCGCGGCAGGCCTCCGCGGTCTGGATGCCCGAGGGCTGCTGGAGGACAGGAGGGTTGGCGGTACCGGCGGGTGCAACTCCGCAGTGGTTTTGAGCAACAGCGCCGGAGACGGCAGCGAGGACGGCGACGGCAGTGGTGAAGTGCATTTTGAGAGAGGTTTGGTAGATGTGTATGATATGAGAATCTGGAGGATTGAGCTGTTGAAGAGAGAAGAGCGTCGAGGCTGAGAGCTGGAGAGGCAGATGGCTGAAGATCGCGAGTGTTGTCGATGCTGATGACTCTGGAGCTGACTGCGCGGTGGTTGTCCTCCCTTTTATACCTGAATCCCACTCCTTGAGAGAGCCTGTACGTCCATCTCAGCTGGACGAGAAGATGAGTATGTGCGCAGGAAACGCGTCAGCACACACACGTGTCGATCAGGAGATCATGCCATGTTGGAGGCCTCGTAGGCCTGCGGGATCAACTGTAGACGCTGTCGGAGAGAGCGGTCACCGATTCCACTGAAGGCCAGACATAGTTCGGGGAATCCAAATGGCCAGTTTTGATAGGACCAGGTCGTGATATGCGCAACCTAAACAATCCCCACGACTGGGGCCGGTATGTCTCCTGTATCCATCGTGCAGGGAACGGCCAGCTGATACGGTCGATATTATTGAATGCGCTTCCCGGAGCTCCACGCAGGCCCGTCTTGTGGGACTTGTAGGGCTACGCTGCTCGTAGGGCTAGTTAGCTAACCCACCTCCACCAGCGGGGAATCACTAAACTTCGAAGGGAACAATTGACACGAGCCACAGGATACGTACCATGTCTCAGAGTCCAGATTGATGAAACTCCTTCAATGTTGCGTATCTGTTGCATAGTATTGGGTAACTATATCACTGCTGGATGATGTCGCAATGGATATAATATGTCCTCTATAGATTCATGCAAACACTGTCTGGACGGTTTTTATGTGTTTTGTTATTGTGTAATCCGCAACCATCGACACCTGTCACCAGAAGACGCGGATTATCTGATGCCCCATTGCCGTGGGACGTCATCAGTGATCTCCATTATTGAGGCTGGGCGAGGTTGACGTCTTGGCATCTAGTCTGGAAACGGCCTGATCGCCGCCTCACCGCTTAAGCTTACGAGCATCTCCAGCTCCCCTGAATGCCGGACGGCCAGTCACCTCCTGCTTCACAGCACACAGCAACTTAAGCTTACCCTAGCGTGAAACACATTCAGCTGGTATCTGCATGGCCATCTGCCGAGCCAGGCACCAGATCTTCTCTTTTTCCAGAATACTCAGCTCGTCCGTCCCCACATTGGAGAGGTGGCCGTGACGCGTCTCTCCATGCAGCGACTCCACACTGGCATGGATGCATGGATGACCAGAACATGTTATTCACGGAAAGCTTGATTCTCGAAAACAGCATGATCATGCCAACCAATCCTCAATGTGCAAAAGGATACGTCGAGCCGCCTATCAAACACCGATGGAATGGCTCGAGCGCTTTCTTCAGAGGGTCTCCATTGGAGAGGTATACTGAAATATGCCATTGAACGTGGCGCTTGACTGTCGGACATCCTCCGAAGAAGGAGACATAAACTTCCGGCCCGGATATTGCGTCTGCATGGACAACGCACGTGCAGAGTGCATCTGCGATCTCACAGCGGAGAGAGGGACGGCAAAGCGCTGGCCGAGGCGATTCTGTGGAATGAGCTGGCCTTGGACCACTCATCTACCGCGGCCTGTAGAGGTGCAGTATGATTGTTCCATGTCCAAGTGCGCCAGAACTCGACAGACGGACCTGGCTCGGTGGAATTCTTGATCGGCGATTTGCCGTGGTACGAGAAATCGGCATCTTTCGGTGGACGCTACCACGAGGATACGGCGGATAGGAGGCGGAATCGAAGCCTCCGAGGTATGAGTGTCCAGGGATGTGGGTTCCTACATATTGATCAAAACATCAATCGATTCAATAATTCCACCTTCTGGACTCCGCGCAGCATTGTTATTGTCCAGTCCATTATAGTTCATTGAGACAGCTGAGCAGATTTCTCTGTCCATACTGGAACGGTCCACTGGGGAGCCAGAACCAACATGGCTCCATTCAGGACCCTCTAAACCTACGTCCCCAATGCACGCATCTTGAAGGTACGCACCTCGTCCCGGATATCGTGACCACTCTCTACGTTACGAGAAGATACTGACACGCTAAAGATCCGAGCGGCCGCCCGCCTCAACGGCCTCGACATCCAGCTGGCACCCGACTTCTCCATGGGCCAGACCAACAGGACCAGCGAGTTCCGCTCCAAGTTCCCACCGGGCAAGATCCCTGCGCTCGAATGTCCCGACGGAACCTGAATTTTCGAATCCGACGCCATTGCCCAGTACGTGGCCGAGAGCAGACCGCGGGCAGCGCAGCTTGTCGGCGCGACTCCGGCCCAGCGCGCCCAGATCCGCCAGTGGATCTGCTTCGCCGGCAGCGAGGTCATGGACCCGGTGGTGCAGCTGGTGCTGTGGCGGGTGGGCATGCGTCCCTACGATCAGGCGGTCGAGACGACAGCACTCGCCGGCCTGGAGCGGTCGCTGGACTGTCTCGAGCGGCATCTGGTCGGCAGGAGGTGGCTGGCGACGGAGGACGAGTCTGGCGGATCTGTCGCTGGCGTCGTGGCTGTATTGGGGATTCATGCAGGTTATCGACAAGGAGATGGGAGACAAGTACCCCCGGGTGGTGGCATTGTCTCGGGACGTGATTGAATCGGACGGCGTCAGGGAGGTTTTCAAGGACCAGGTGTTCGTTGCCAAACGCAGAACGTTCCAGGGATAATGGTCCGTTATGCAACGGACGCGATTAATGCGCTAGAATGTGCTTTCCTCTCATATGCTCTGTAGAGACATGAGAAAGAAGAATGTCATTTTACTGTTGAAAATCAACGTAAATATTTCTGAAATTAGGTACGAACTAGAAGAGTAACTGCAGTAAAAGTAGAATGTATGGCTGAAACTGAATAAATATCGCTCCCGAACAACGGTTAACAGCATACTAGACCAAAAAGTTTCACGGACAGAAATTTGAAAGTGGCTTCACCGGGAAGCGAATGTACTGTAGAATTGCACAACATAGCAAGTACAGCACCTAGGCCGGAGGTATCACCTGCCTGAAGTCTACGGACAGTAGATATAGCGAACAGCGTGATGGTGTCATCTAGGGAACAACAAGATCAGCAGGAATTCTCAAGGTATACAATTAGCAAAGGCCATGTTGAGCCTTTCCCAGTGTTTGTAGCGAATCCCTTTACTTTTGACAGTATTTGTAGGTGCAGATTTATATGGTATGCTGTTAAGATGGACTCTGAAGCTGAATTACTGTTATCTTGATCTTATATATATCTGTATATATATATAAGATACACAGTGCTATGAGTGTAGTTTGTTGCGACAATGAAGAGACATCTGTTTTATATATTACATTTCTCTCCTTAAGAGCTATGTCGAGAAAATATTTATCTTACAGGCCTTGATATATATATATATATATATATATATATAGCGCATATTCTCCTCGATATATATAATCAACAATGCCCAGTAATATGCACATCTGGTAAGCAGTAAAAGTAATAAACCTTCTGTCATTGTATTCACAACTCGACAAATCATTATTCTTATCATTAGAGACAAAACGATCAGACAAGAGAAAGATCTTGCCAGGTTATAGAATTTCGTGATCACATACAAGAGCATCTTTCCCACACAAACGTCGGAGGCAGATTGCGCCGGCCCGGAGGCCTCCATCGCCCTTGTACGCGTCAGCCTGCTTCCTGCTTCCCACAACATCCATATCACATTCCAATCTCATCCTATTCATCACACTGAGATAAACTATGTCTTTCTCGGCTTCACTCTCATCAGATACTTGCCCGCCTTCAGCTGCAACGCAACCCGGAAAACCGTCGACTCGTCCTGTCCCGGCACATACTCCAGGTCGAACCGGCGCAGGAGGGACACCACCGAGAGGTACATCTCCTGCAGCGCAAAGTGCTTGCCGATGCAGACGCGGCTGCCGGCAGAGAACGGGTAGAAGGGCATCTCGCTCGGCTTCTGGTCGGCCGCCAGCTCCAGCCATCGCTCGGGGATGAACTCGTCTGGGCGGTCCCAGAGCTCCGGCTGGCGGTGCAGCGTGGCCGTCGTGGGAAAGACGGTGGTCCCCTTGGGGATGTGGTAGCCCAGCGCGGTGGTGTTCTCCGTCGTCTCGCGGGGACTCCCACTCGCCATCGCGGGGAAGAGACGCATGGTTTCGTCTATACAGGCCTGGAGGTAGCGCATCTGAGGCGCCAGCTCCGCCGTGGTCTCTCGATCCGGATCCGGGTAGAACTGGTCGATCTCCCGGTGCAGCTTGGCCAGCTTGTCCGGATGCTTGGCCAGCAGCATGAGGAGGATGATCTCTGTGTTCGCAGTTGTCTCACTGCCGGCCGTGAGGAGGACGACGACTTCATCCAGCAGGTCCGAGGTTTGGAAGGGCGACTGGGGGGAGTCATCCACCGCTTCCACCAGCGTCTGCAGCAGGTCATGACGCGGCGTCGTCTTCATCGTCTCCCGTCGCTTCTCAACAATCCCGCGGGTGAAGTCGTCGATATAGGGATCTCGGGTCGGGAACCATGGCAGTCCCTTCAGCCACGGGAGGAACTGGAAGATACCTGACAGGAGCAGACTCCTCTCGATCTTGACCGGCAGCGGATGGGAGCCGTTCTTCACCACGTCGAACGTCTGGCCAAAAGTGGTCGCGCCGATGATATCCACAGCCAGGGAGCGGATCAGACGGTTGATGTCCACGACCGCGTCTCCGGACGGGCTGGCAGCACAGGCGTCGGCGAGCTGTTTGAGCGCGATATTCACACATTCGCGCATGATCGGTTGCATCCCTCGGATGTAGCGGATGCCGAACATGGACGAGACCATGCGCTTGCGGACGGCATACGCCTTCTTGTCGGTGAACGCCAGCAGGGTCGGTCGATCGGGATTCTGGCGGAAGTTGTTATAGATGGCAGACGCCTTGGGCCAATCCTCCGTCACCAGGATTCGTCGAATCTCCTCGCGGTCCGACACAGCAATCATCCCCGGCGCGAGGACCACGATGGGCCCGTGACGGCGGTGGAGGTCCGCCGTCCATTCGTGACTTGTTCCGTCCTTAGCAGCGGATTCTTTTGCATCGTGAGAGGAGCCGTATGATTTATTTACCTTTGTCCCCTGGTGATGGCTAGAACCAGCGGCCATTCTGAGAGCTTGTTCAGCCACGGCTCCGGGATCCTGTTCAGCGGCGACCATGACGCTTGCAGGACCTGAAGAGCTGCATCAGTCGGGAAACCATGCCGAGATGTCACCCGCCACATACCTTCCACATTCGCGGTGTCACAAAATACAGCAGCAACAGGATGAGGATGGTTCTGGCAGAGATATAGTCGGTATCCCGCACCCGGTATAGCACCATGAGCAGAGCTCCCGCGTCTCCGTGGGCCATGTCGACACAAGGCGTATCGTCCGAGGGACACGAGCCAGAGCTCCCTCCACAAGGCTCAACGAGGAGATGTTAATATGGGATCGATCGATCTTCATGGAGGTGTGGATGAGGTAAAACGTGGCGTCGACGAAATCCGCCGAATCCCCCTCCGATCACGTCAGGACCGCCGAAAGAGAGATAATGACAGCCCGATGCCCAGATCTCACACCTCTGTGACACTTGTTCGTAAACCCGACTGCCATGGAAGCAAAGCAAACCGCTGCGGATACTGCCTCCGCGGCGAACAACGATGCCGCTCCTCGCGCGAGAACGACGCTCCCGCCGCTCCTGCAAAGCTTGAACCTCCTGTCCGTGGCGCTGTTTGCCCTGGGCAGCGGCGTCGCTGGAGGAGAACACAACACCGCCATGATGATCGCCGGCCGCAGCGTCCAGGGCGTGGGCGGCGGGGGGATCAACACCATGGTTGAGATCGTCGTGTACGACCTGGTCTCCCTGCGGGAACGGGGGAAATACGTGGGCATCATCGGATCGATGTGGGCAATCGGGTCCGTGGTTGGGCCTGTGCTCGGCGGAGCGTTTGCGCAGAAGGCGACCTGGCGCTGGATCTTCTATATCAACCTACCTCTCGCGGGCGCGGCCCTGGCCCTGCTCATCCCCTTTCTCCGGCTGCGGTATTGACGCGAGGGGACCATCTGGCAGCGGCTGCTCCGCGTGGATATCGTCGGCAACACCATCCTCATCCTGTCGGTCGTCGCCATCCTGCTGGCCCTGGCCTGGGGCGGGACGGTCCATGCCTGGTCCTCCTGGCGGACCATCGTCCCGCTCGTCCTGGGCTTCGTGGGACTCCTGGCGTTCCTGGGATACGAGGCCACGCCGCTGGTTAAGGAGCCCACCATGCCCATCCTTCTGGGTCTGCTACTTCCTCCCCGTCTATTTCCAGGCGGTGCTGGATGCGTCGCCGACGCGTTCGGGAGTGATGCTCTTCCCCATCGCAACCACCACGGCGCCCTTTGGTGTGCTTGCGGGGATCCTCATCACCGTCACCGGACACTACCGCGCGTTCCACTTCCTCGGTTTCGGGCTGATGACCGTGGCCTGCTGTCTCTTCACCCTGCTCGACCAGCACTCGTCCACGGGGGAGTGGGTGGGATTCCAGCTACTGTTCGGCGTCGGCGCCGGCATCGTCTTCACCAGCTGTTTGCCGGCGATCCTGGCGGCGCTGCCGAGTCGGAGGTGGCGACAGCCGCCGCGACGTGGACATTTCTGTGCAGCTTCAGCTCCATCTGGGGCACGGCAATCCCGTCGGCCATCTTCAACTCGCGCGTCAACGCCCTTGCCGGCCGGGTGCCCGATGCGGCCGTGCGCGCCCTGCTCGTGGACGGCGGTGCGTACGAGCGCGCTGCGTTCCTCCGCTCTTGGGCGCTTAGGCCATCCGTGCGCAGGATCGTCCTGGGGATCTATATCGACAGCCTAAGGACAGTGTGGCAGGTGTCGATCGCGTTCGCCGGGATCGGCATCCCCATCGCGCTGTTGGTCAAGGGGCTCAAGCTGCGCGAGGAACTGAACACCGAGTTTGGCTTGGAAGAGAAGAAGGATCAACCGAGGAGCCAGGGGTGAAGAGAGCATACATTTTGATCCCCGCCTTTGATCATCTTTCCCTACAAGGGCGCGGTATGATTATAAAGGTTTTGATAGTGCCCAGAACGGATTGGGTCATCAATAGACAATACCATATTGTAGGGTACAGCAGTGCATCCAATAGTCAATATGGGTCATACGAGGAATTTATGATATGTCGTGAGGGAAGTGGCAGTAGGAGGTACATGTCTGCGGCAAGATACCGGAGCCCTAGCCCTAAGCCCTAAGCCGTCCGGCGGGTGCCCGAGACGTATATATATCAACCTGTCCTCGATCCTGCAGGGCATGTCGCACTGCCCCTGGCAAGGGCCTGCGTCGGCGGGTTTCGCGGACAACACGCCGAGCAAGCGACCCCTGCTGTCCGATGTCATTTATTCCAGCCCGATGGTCAGGCAGGAGGACCAACGGACGACCTCGTCCAGCGTCTCTTCACCACCACCTTGTCTACATCGCCATGGCATCCGGCCTGCTCGACGACCCCCTGAAGCTGCTGCGCGTGGCGCCGCTGCTGAGCAGCACCTCGGCGCTCATGTAATGCTGGGATGAGCACTGGTTCCTGTCCGGCTTCCTCCAGCCCGCCCACCGCGAGAAGAGCAACGCCCTGCTGCCCGCCTACTTCCACCGCTTCTTCCACCAGGGCGTCTTCATCGTCATCGGCCTCAACTCGCTGACCATCGGCACCGCCGCCGCCAACCTCCTGACCACCGCGCGGCCGGTGCTGCAGCAGTCCAGCCGGTGGTACGCCGCCGGGCTCGCCTTCACCGTGTTGCACTTCGCCTTTGTCCCCTTCATCGCGTTCCCCATCCGGGATATCATCGAGGATCGGTCCCGGGGCGAGAGCACCCGCGATATGAGGCGCTGGCTCGACATCCACCGCATCCGCGTCTTCGTTGCCGATATCCCCAGCTGGGCCAGTTTCCTGGCGGCGGTGCTAACGACATTCCATCTGTGAGCGTGGAGAAATCCTACGAGTATGGATTGTGACGAGGCAGGGAGGTACATCCCAGTGCAATTGTGCTGCCTGTTCGAATATACTATCTCGAATATGATGATATGATTATTTTTGTACCTCACAGATCAGATGATATGGCCAATATCGACAAACTGGAAAGGAGCCGATATATTGCAACATGCAGAATAAGTCCATCTCCGAGTATTCATCCAACGTATGCGGCATCCAAAAGCCCATCTCCCAACTCTGTATCGGAGGTTTCTCTTTCCATGTACAATATTCGCCGAACATGGATATCTACATATACAGTGGGCCGACATGACGGTCCCGTACCAAATCTGACATACATTTCTCAGCACAAGTCTATCAGGTCGCCAAAGGTGTTTTAGAAATCGTCCTCGGCAACACCGCCGCATGGAGCAGCACCGAAGCGGACACAGGTGCAGTCAACGGTGTTATCACGAATGACGTCCCCATGCAGGGTGCTGGTTTCTACAACTCCAACTCCGCCCTCCAGGCCGCGGCGATGGAAAGAGTGCTGCCGCTCTTGGACGGTGCTATCACGAACAAGACCGCAGAGGGGCCGGCGGGAACATTCACGGTTGTGGAATATGGATCGGCTCAGGGCAAGAACTCGTATGCTTCCCTGTTCTCGTTCGATATAGTTTTGAATCAGTTATCGTATTGACAGAATACTAATACGTTCTGCATACAGGATCACACCGTTCGAGCACATCATCAGAGCCAACGTTCGGACGGGCAGGTTGAATGCTCAGTCTCAAATCCAGCTGGTCTTCAGCGACCGACCAGGTAACGACTTCACGTCCCTGGCTACGACCATCGTGGACGTCCACTGGACCGACGACGCCGACACCGCCGACTTCGACATCTTCCCATCCATGATCGCACGGAGCTTCTATACGCGCGTCATGCCCTCGCGGTCAGTGGACGCGGGCTTCTCCCTCGCGACTCTTCACCACCTCGACCATGTCCCTGCGCTGGCGGCGGTGCCGACGAAGACCAGGTGATAGACCGCCGAGACCAGCTCAAGGCACAAGCACGGCACGACCTCCGCCTCTTCCTGACCCTCCGCGCCGAAGAGTTCAAGGCCGGCGCGCCGCTCGTGCTGTCCTTCGTGAGCGCGGCGTCCTCGGGCATGGCCAACTACGCACCGCTGGTAGACGCCTGCCGGACGGCGCTCATGCAGATGCTCCGCAGATTTCCTCACAGCATATCCAAAAGCCTGTTTGGGAAGCCTTCAAATCAGAGAATGTTAGAAATGGCTTTGCAGCAACTGGACTGGTGCCATTTAATTCAGAACAGGTTCTTCTACAGCTCAATATACAGCTCAAGACTCCTTCACCACCTGGAAGCTGTTCTGGGGATCCACAGGCCAATTGGGTACCAGAAACACCTCATAGTATTGTTGAATTACAGCATCAAGCAGCTGCAATTAAGGCCTTACTAAAACAGTGTACTCAGAGCCCTCCGAGCCCTACAAATGCCGCCTTGGACCAGCTTATCAAGGGCTGTCAATTGGCCATGAATAGTGCAGTGCTTCTTGCAAAGAAAATCGTGATCTACGTGCTGCAAATGAGAAGCAAAAGCAGAAGTGCAAGCGATCAACCAATCAGCTGTCTCATACAGGAGGTCTTTCAGTTCAGGAAACTCAGGAGCTTATACAAAGTCAGAATCAGGTTCCTGAAGCCCCAATTCCTCCAGCCAGGGAGGTGGCTTCTCCACCTTGTACACGCGCCCCGCCGAGGTGCAGCGACTGTAATATTCTTGGGCATAAGAGAACTCGATGCCCTAATCGCTCTAATTCTTAATTTTTTGTAATTAATTGCTGTTTTGGGTAGATGATGGAGCTTCAATCTCTATATAGGAGACGCGGATGGGAGGGGTGTTCGGCTCGGTTGGGTGTTCGGGTGGCTTGTGGATTACGTTACTGTACAAGTGTTGACCAAAAAATACTGCTTGACTACAAAAAGAGGCCAAGGATGCTAGTTGCAGTCAATACTGGTATTTTGGCTGTCTGACAGCAAGTAACATACCAATTCTTATAAATCGAGTGTCTCTTTAATGAACATATCTCATTCCGAAAATCACAGCACGCATTTCACAGTCCCGCGAGAGCGGTAGCCCCTTGTCAGTGCTTGGAGACAGACACCGGTCAAAATGTTCCATGAGGAGCACACGACTACAGCTGCTAGAAACGGGGCCTGTGCTCGACAGATCTAGACGGGCGATATGACGGTAAAACATGGCGTTATTCCTCTCCCGGCAATCTTGACAAGCTGCCTATCTTGTCTATGCTGCTCCCAGAACATTGATCTCATCCGCGATAGTCAGCTAGATCATATCTATGTCATGGTCTTGGCCTCCATCTCGAAACGGTAATAGCACTCAGCTGGAGGAATATAATCAAGTAGGGAATTATTCAACAGACAACTTCATGTAGCTATATATATTTATTCCAAACCTACATACCTTAGCACACACATGCACCTCCCACAGCCATAAAAACATAACTTAGAAATTCAACATCGATTATATAAGACAGAAGAAGAAAAGTGACACGATATATCAAAAGTAGAACGCTAAATACAATAAAACCACACTAGATATCCTTGTAAAGTCCTGCTGCAAAATTTAGTCATGTAGGGGCAGTACAACTGAAGTCGCAAGTCCTTTGCGTCTACCAGTTGCCACGTCGAGCAACTCCAGTGGAATTACCAGACGTGTGCAGGTTCTGGGCGGCCACGGCGATGATGTTGGGCTCGCCGGCCCTGTTCTGGATGTGGCGGTTGTTGGCTCCCACGACGGCCTTGAGACGGTTGTACATCTCCACCTGCAGCGGCAGCGCCTGGGTGGAGACCAGGAAGGTGAGCCCCTCCTTGCACGGAGGCGTCGTCAGGCTGCCGGTGTAGGTGTAGAACGGCATCTGGTTGATCGCGTTGACGACGGGAGTCATGTCCAGGGAGGGGATTGTCGTGACGTTCCCGGGCGTCCGGATCTCCTCCACGTGGGAAATGATGTTGTTCAGGACTGCCGTTGTCACGTCGCTCTGCAGCTGCACGATCATCGCGATGACGGCCAGCTGCTCGGGGTTGTCTGGAGAAGAATTAGCCGGTTCCCAGTTAGGCAAGGGACGGTATGGATCTAACCAGCAGCCTCGTGGACCATGTGAATCTCAACCGGGAAGTGCTCGTTGTTGATCCGGTGCTCGCTGGGCGTGTGGAAATGGAACTGCTTCAGGGTGAAGGTCTGGTTGCCGACGACGGTCTCGCCATTCACAACCACCTCGACCGTCGACCCCAGATTCTCGAAGGCCACATTCTGCTGAACGGGTATGTTTGCGTTCACGACGCCTGCGTTCACCACCTGAATGGTCTGGTCGATGTTAATGGGCGACTGCTGGGTCCCAGTGGCGCAGAGCTCGTTCTCTGCAGAGATCCCATGCCAATTGATGGGACCATTGGTCGTCCCGTAACCGAAATTAGACACCTCGACGGACTCGCCGGTCTCTCTGCGGAAGAGATACGTGCCGTGGGCACAGGACGCGGCGACGGAGCGAACGCCGCAAAGAAGCAAAGAAGCATAGAGAAACGAAACCATGGTTGACTGATATATATAAAGAAGCAGTGTTCCAGACACGAAAAGAAAAGGAGTGGAGAGAAGAAATGAAGATTCGGTAGACCTGAAGAAACGAATGAAAATATAGTACAGTACGTAGTAGTCGTAGTAGTAGTAGTAGTAGCGGTGCTGCCCACGGGGAGCACAGCCGCCAGCGGATATATAAGCACATGCGCAAGGGAGTCATCAAACGCGGAGCCCCGACGAGCTCTACCCCGAGGGGGCATCCCCAGCCCGCGCGATCTTCATCGAGGACCGCCCCTTATTGGCTCTGTGATAGTTGTGGAGAGGGCGATTATCAGTGATAGCGCTGCCACGTCTGAAGCGAAGCCCGATCCTGCGGCTCATCGTCACTGCCACGACGCCCAAGAGCTCGGTCTCGACGTCGGGCTCCATGTCTGAGCCTTGGACTTCCGACAGAAAGGCATAACAGTGGCGCCGGAGACTGTCTGGGCGAAAGGAAGAGGCAAAGAGGAGTAGTATCTCAAGCCGGAGAATTTCCGTGCACAGGACCGTTGCGCAGCAGCGCCCAGAACCGCTACCACCGCCAAGTCAGACTGCGAGGAGGCGCCAAGATGCCTGACACATTGTGCACGCCGCCGTGCAGAGGAGACACGAGTTGATCCATGCTCCCGCCGTCCTCGCGTCGTCCCGCGGCGCATCTCATTTCGTTCCTCCAGCATCGCCCGCCTTGGCGGCTTGGCAGCTCCCTCTGCGACGACCGAGGATATCGCTCATGGCAGCGTCCGAGGGGTTCAGGAGGCGCTTGGGAGACTCGGACTCCGCTCCCAGGGCCAGCACGCAAGTCATACAGAAACCTAATGGGTGATTTTGAGCGACACCTGCAAAGTGATGTTGAAGATGTGTGCAACCGTGGCTTGCTTCAAGCTCATCGCGCAGCCTTGGCTGCTTGCTTAGCTTGCTTGACCGTACGTTGTATGCCAGTGCTGGATTTCCTCTGTGTGCGCTGCATTCGGCCCCTGTCTTTTTTCCGCTATCTGCTTTCCTATCCAACAGCGCCTGCGGCTTGACCCAGAGGGATCCCCCTTTATTTTATTTCCTTTGATTCTTCATCATTACTCGATCAGGCTCCAATTAATGACAACTGGCAACACTGAAATTGGGTTGAATTTAGCGCTCCCAGCCGACTGAGGCATCTATATGCATTGGTTTGATGTGGCGGAGGAAAGATGTCCAAGTGGAAGATCCAGTCACTTTTAAACCATGTGAAATGCCAGCTTTGCTCGGATTGATCTTTAGAAGTCGACAACAATGACTTTTCTGTTCGGATCCCATTGATGCACCCATCATTCTTGAGCAACTCAACGCCGGCGACTCCACGAGCACCCTTTATGGAGCGTGTATGGCATGTCAGTATCGATTACCTCGACGTTCTCGCTTGCTTCACGCGTCATTTCTATGAATATGGCACCCTGGGTTGCAGCATAACCTCCAGCAAAGAATCCACATGTCAGAGAGGAAATGATCAACAGTACGGTGAAGCCAGACCCTACAGCAGGAACACCGGCAGAGCTGATCCCATGTTGGCGGGGTGCTTTAGCGGAGATCATGTCGAACCTTGCAAGGCAGCTCTGCAAAGCGCATGTCTGTTATCCGTAGGTTGATCAGTGGACCATCGCTACCTTCACTGAGAGTAGACAGTTGAACTCGAGCAGTTGCGCCTTATGTCGTCTTGGAATTGTACATTGGAACAGCCAGGTCTAAGTGGCTCAGGAATCTCTGTCCTAGGCGCAAATGATCCTGACTGGCAGATGACATGACATCTTCACTCGAAACGCTTTTGTCTCATGATGAGCAGCCTCGATCTGAAGATGTATTCAACCGCAGCACTTCATGTGCCTGCCTCACGTGTTGCTCTGCGTCTGGCAGCCAAGCAGGCAGCTCTCCACATCCCAGGGAGCTGCTCTTGTCCATCCCATTGGTGTGGATCGCGCTGATCGACGTGGCCCAGGGCTTCGAATAGTCCTGCAGGATTGTTAGGATGCTACTGGCGTGGAACTAGGCTGTGAGTCATCCCCGGCGCCATCACAGTGCCGGTAAGCTTGGCCGACGTGGCCTCAGGAGCCTTGAATGGACGAATCAAGAAAGCCATCGTTCTCTGGAAGGACTCTCTGGCTATATATCCTGGCTTCTTTCTCCGATGTTTGATGGTCGAGAGAGGCGCATCTGATGACCGGCCAGAAGTGCCTGTAGATGAAGCATATCGCGCTCCCCGGTTGCGATGGACTTGCCAGTAACCTGCTGGCTCTCTGGACGACGGCGATAATATGAAGCTACAGGGATTTGAAATCACCAGCCGCAGCTGGCCGGTTCCTACTCCTTGCATGTGTGGCCAATGGTGTTCTGCACCCCGCGATCTGCGGGGCCCGCTTCGCTGATATAACGCCGTTGCCAAGCTCCTCAAAATGCCTATCGACATTTCATGCTATCAATAGCAAAAGATCCGAGAACGTATCATGAAGATCGATAATCGCACCATGCAAGAACACAAACTCCAAACCTCCCACGGCACCATCCACGCCGTCAGCGTCGGGCACGGCGACCCCGCGATCCTGCTGCTCCACGCCAACTCGTGCAGCTGGCGCATGTTCAAGCACATCCTCGCCGACGAGAAACTGACGTCCTCGCATCGCCTCGTCGCGTTCGACCTCCCGGGCCACGGCGAGTCGAGCGACGCGCCGGACCCGCAGCGCAGTTACAACATGGCCGCGTACGGCGCGGTGGCCATCGAGGTCCTGCGCCAGCTGCAGATCAGCTCGGTCGTCGTCTTCGGCTCCAGTCTGGGAGGGCATGTGGGCATCGAGATGGTCGCGCAGCTGAAAGACCAAGACGAAGACGTCATCCGGATCAAAGGCCTGATGATCACCGGCACGCCGCCTTCGTTGGGCCTGGCACAGGTAACCGAGGGCTTCAACATGGACCCGAAGAACAACATCGCCGGCGCCGAGACGCTGACCGACGACCAAGTCGAGCTCTTCATCGGAGCGGGCTACCGCGGGGAGAGGGAGCCGTGGCAGGTCGACGCCGTGCGACGGACAGACGGGCGCGCGCGCAAGTTCATGCTCGAGGCGTTCCTGCAGGGCCGAGGCGCCGAGCAGAGACGGGTCGTGGCGGAGATGACAGCGCCGCTGGCGGTGGTCAACGGGAGCGAAGACGCCTTTATCAAGCTGGACACGTTGGATCGGCTGCAATACAGCAACCTGTGGCGAGGACGGTGCTTCAGGCTGCCTGGGTTGGGACACTGCCCGTTCTGGGAGAAGCCGGACGTGTTTCTGCCTCTGTTCGAGGAGTTTGTTGCCGACTGCTCTGCCGGCGTGTAGTGCAAGGCAATTGGAATACTGATATTGGAGGTCACCGTATTCTTCGTTGTCTATGTCGGTTGAATGGAAATGCACATGTAATCTTAACGAACCGGCCGCTCCTGGGCTTTTACATCTGTCCAACTGACCTCGGTACGTACTGTATATTATTTATCGATAACGACACATGGCGCAGATATAATAAAAAAGACGGCCAGAAATAACGAGAGACGCGGATACCGTCTCTACTGGACACCCGTACGTGCCAAGATCTTCATGCACGGTAGTATGATACCGAGTTAATCTCCATTACAAATTCCCATGTACCATCTGGAGAAGCTCTAGACTCGGAATAATCAATGCACGAGTATATGCAGAAGATAACGTTGCTGGATCATCCAGACTCTATTGTGCCGCATCACCGCTGCGTCAGGTATATAGGTGCGAAATATGGACCGGAACATCGACGGAACTGCGGAATATAAACATGATGGAAGGGAGGAATCCTCCCTCGGCACAGAAATCTAGATGGTGACGGCAGAATCCCCTGTAGGGACACCAACACCACGTCATCTCCCAGACCGGGGCCGATTCCGACCATAAACCCGTGACCTTTCGGCTCGACATGGCATGTTCAAGACTAAAGGTTCGAGAATCTCCGTCATCTCTCCGAGTGCCACAATTATCTCGGTAGATTAGGAAAAGTCAGCGGATGGCGATGACATCCTCCGCTTCAAAGCAAACCCCGTCTGCGACACCCGCGCCCCGACAAGCAACAGGCTCCCCAGGATCATGGACGTCCCCCCGAACAGCTGGGCGTAGAGATAACCCCCATGATCTCTGCTGATCAGAACACCCGCAAGCGGCGGCCCCGTCAGCGTCGCAACACTGACGATCGAAAACACCATCCCGATCCTGGTCCCCGCCTTGCTCAGGTCCGTCGTCAGACTCGATAGCGCGGAGGGGAACAGGCTCTGCACTCCGCCGCCAAAGAAGCCGTAGAGGGCGGTAAATACGACCAGGCCGGCAAGAGACGAGACCCCGATCCAGCCGTACAGCAGGACCGCTGCAGATGCGGTTACCGGGACGATGGTATTCACTGGTCCGAAGAACCTGTCGGACAGCAGCGCCGGGATCAGGCGGCCGGGGAGGCCGACCCCGTTGATGATGAGCAGGAGATTGAAGGACGTTTTCTCCGATACATGTAGAACATCTCGGCCGAATGCTCGGACCTATGACAGTGTTAGATGCCAATATCTCGTCTTCAGGGGCATGTCCATACTCACATAATAGTAAGCGTAGAACGTCGCCCAAAGACACAGAAACGTCCCCGATGCGAACAGCGCGTACGGCAGCTCCGTGAAGGCACCCCACTCGATCAGCGGCCCCGTCTTCCGCGGAGGCAGTCTCTGCCGGACCAGCGTCAGGACGACCACGGCGTTGAACATCACCACAAAGCCCATGACCCGGACCGTCCACGCGAACCCAACCTTGGGTAGCAGCTGCCGCGCGATCGCAGGGAAGACCATCCCGCCCGTCGCGCCCCCGCACGCTGCAGACGAGATGGCCAGCGTGCGCCGTTTCGAGAAATACGTCGACACGACCGCCACGATCGGGCAGAACAGCAGCCCATCGCCCAGGCCCTGGCAGATGCCCTGCGCGAGGATGAACTGCCAGTACGACGACGACAGGGACGTCATGAAGATGCCCAGCAGCTGCAGGGCGAAGCCCACGACCAGCGTTGGACGCAGGTACCCGGCGTCCATGGCGCGGCCGGAGAACGTCCCCACGCCGTAGACGAGGCAGATCTGGAGAGATCCGATCCAGGAGATGTCGGAGGGCGGACGATTCAGCAGCGAGACGTAGTACGGCTGGAAGATGCCGAAGGAGTTGATGTATCCCCAGGCGTTGAACACGATCAGGTGGCCGCAGAGGACCTGCAGCCAGGCTGTTGTCCCGCCGTCAGGAGGCACGGGGTCTGGGGAATCCAGATCGACGTCCTCCTCCTTGGTCTTCTGGCGGAAGATACCCATTCTGGAGTGGACACAAGGAGAACAATTGAGGGGGAAGTGAAGCTGTTCCAAATCGTGTCTGAGCGGGCATTGGGACCGCTTTAAGGAATCGTATGGAGTGAATGTCCAGACCTCGGGATCTGCGTGCCGTTCGATCACCGATCTCACCGACGAAGCTAGTCAGGGCTAGTGACTCATCTGTTGAAGAAATCTCGTAGAGACCGATGTATCTCTCTCGCGGACTGCAGTGTTTCGGCCGATGCCACTGGAGCAGGCTGACTAAGGGCGATCCGTTTCCGCTCCGCTCCACGACCAGCGCCGTCTCGGGCTCGGCGGAGAGATCTCGATACGGCCGAGAGAGGAGGAAGCGCTGCTCTATATCAACACGTCGCCTGTCCAGCGCGTCTTGCGCTGGCGGGATTGCGTGCTCGCGCCCTAGCCCTCACGTCGATCAAGTAGTCTCGCCTGATTGGCTGGTCTGCAGGTTGGCCAGTTGGCAGCATTGAGATGCGTGATGGCATGAGATTTTTCACCATCCTGCTGTCCCCAAAGCTCGATTCCACTGGACGTTCGGTTTCCTCTCAAATGAGTCTGCAGTCCCCTCGACCGTCATTCCCTTCTGACCCGCTCATGTATGCGTAAAGCAGAAGTATCACAACATGGCACATCCGCTCTGCCTTTTGTGCTGAGATACACGGCTTAGAAATTCGCACCTGCGGAGACAGGGTTTTAGTTCTATCTGACAGAGGGCGCATCTCATGATTCTCATAGTTACCACGATCCTCGGATCCGGCGATACGTGTATGGCACTTGGAGGGGCCTGTCAACCTGCTGACTTCCTTTGAACCTAGGATTCAGTAGCATAGAGAGGAGACGTCTGGTCTGGTTTTGATCTCTCTAGAGGGTTCGATAATTGATATACATTCCATTACTATGTAAAGAGACCCAATCAGATAAAATAGATGGATACAAGTAAGAACAAGTCAACACAAGACACCTGTATCATCTATTCTCTAGGTTGGATATCCTCATCGAATGCTGCGACATGTCTCATAAGATCATGATCTTCAGGCATACAACAAGGGCATATGATTGGTCCCGTCAGATGAGAAGTCAGCAGTATGATCCTCGTCCCCGACAGCAGCAATATATGGCTGACACAGCCTGCCTGCCCCTGGTGACTGGACTCGGTCGTACGATTGTCCAACAGCAGATCCATGAACCGGTCATGCACCGAACATGTGATCCTAAGCCTTCAATCCTTAAGCTGGACAACAAGACTCATGGTGTCAGAGCTTAGTGGAGCGACAGACACCTCACAGGGATGCGATACCTTCCACCCGCATCTTGCACATACATAGCACGCAAGCAAACCGGTTCGGTATGCCGAAACGCTGTCCCCGGATCCACTGTCAACAGGGCTGCTGCTGCTTGGCATTGGAAGAACCGGTCAGCGGTCGGAAGTCAGTTCCGCGACAGGGTTGCATGTGGACGTCCTCGGAGTCGCCATCTTGTAGTGCAAGGTCGATAGATAAGGTATGGAACTATCTTGTTATAACATGCGCAGGCGAAAGGGTAGGGAGTCAACGGTCGCCGGTTTAATCTACCGACTGAGATACTTGGTCATCAGCTGTCCTCGAGTCCCATCATAAGCAACTTTCCTGCTAATTAGTAAACTCCACATTACTATTGCGCGATATCACGGCCTGTAGATATATTACTGGATATCAGCGGGGCAGGAAAGACGGTTGAACGGGTTATGGCTCCAGAACTCCTACGTGCTAATTGAAACACTCCCGTATTCATAACCATGCTAGAACAAAGGACCTATGTACATGTACATGCTAATAATACATAAACATCCGAAACCAAACCATTGATTACTCAATTGCCAGAAGAAAATCCCCGCAGAGTAAAGGCGCCTCAAACTTCAGACCCGGATACCAGGCATCAAAACATCTGATCCTCATGGAGCACTCCGCACCACGGCGCAGACATCCCTCAAGAGGACACGCAACAGAACGCCGACATCGCGTGACCGGTCAACGCAACCAGCGTCGGCACAACGCATGATATATGGAGTAAACCAGCTCTCCGGTTTACCGCACGCGACTCAGCGTAAACGTCGGCTTCGAGGCCCGGTTCACCACCGGGGGAAACGGCTCCGACAACGGATACGGCGGGTTGGGTGCGCTCCGGATCCTTTCCCTCTTGACGCCATCTCCCGGCAATTCAGGCAGACTTAACGGCGCGTGCGATCCGCGCGGTGACGATTCCGGCACATAGCGATGGTGGACCTCGCAGATGACTTTGATGACTGGCGGTGCCGAGGAGGCTGATGACGATGCGTGCGCTTTTGCTCTGGCGCACTGCGGCCGCGAACAGATGCCAGGGACAGGCTTCTCTCCGGGCCGCACGGGGTGTCTAGCGTGGTAGCTCGCCGATCGTGGTTTGCCGCAGAGTGAGCAGAAATGGATTGCCTCTGATCGTCGTTCAGAGGCATGGCGTACAGAGTCGGGATCCGGCATGCGGACTAGACTGTCTGTAGGGCTGCAACGCAAGACCAGAGGTAAGTAAAGAACAGAACTGATCGACGATTGAAAACTTACGTCTCGGTAACTCGATAAGTCAACTCTCCCTTTGAGGTCATCGCAACAAGGATGGTCAAGAAAGTAACAGCTACAGTATGCAAGAATATGTGAGATCGTTCTGCGAGTGTTATAGACCTGCAAATCGTATATCTGAGAGATTTAATACTGGATTCATCGGATGTACGTGCCCCCAGCCGACGTCAGTGGCGTGAAGATCATCTCTCCACACTGCAGATAGGCTGATCATCGTTAGAATGGCTGGTATAGAGATCCACAGGTCTTGTGAATGACGTCCAGGTAGCGCTATCCTCTTGTGAGCAGGCTGATGCAGGAACAAGATCAAGATTAGAGAACTGTTTCCATGGGAGAGTTGCGTCTAGCCTAACAGGGTTAATCCATGTCCGTCTCAAGTCTTGGAGATGGCGCCCGTTGGCTAATCTGCCTTCCCAGTTCGTAGGAGCTCTACAGCTTCCCCCGAGACATTCGCCACGGACATGATAGTCATGAGACGCAAGGAAGATCGTCGACCGTGACTTGCTACGAAAAGCTTCATCAGCCTCGACAAGACGAACTGCCAAGAATGGTCACTGACCCTTATCGCATGACTCAACCCGAGTGAATACATTGCGGCCGCAGAAGAGCATCGAATTATCCACGACGTCGGTCCATGTCAATGATGCAATTGATAAGGACGGCAGTCCGCTGTCGGTCTTCCTCTCACTAAATTTGCAACTGTGCTGCCGTTGTGGACATGATAAAGAATCATGATCATTTCCAAACAATCCGTCAGCAACTGAGGATGATACGATGTTCAATAAATCTGGCGATAAGTCCTCTCGAGCCCATCTGAAGAGGGTCGCGCTGCTAATTCCTCGAAGCACGAGTCTACAGAACTGGAAATCTGTCGACGGAAAATTAGAAGATCCTTGAAGGCCGCCTAGCCCCGCTCCCCACGGATGAACTTTCCAGGCCATTATCATGGAGAGTCGGAGCACATGCAATATGACGACAGTACAGAACAGCCCCCTCGACGAGCAACTTCCGGATGACCTCAGGCAGACTCATGACCAGACCGATCAAAAAGAGAATTTTCTGGAAACGAACATGCGCGTCCTTGGAGCCTCAGTGCCAGCGATGTGTCATAGGGCTCGTCGGCTAAAGGAAAACGGAGGCTAAAAATAGAAAGCTTCTAGACTACAACAGAAACCGCTGCAGAGGGAGCAAGGTCATTGACAGAGAGCATATACCGAGTAAACGGTACTGGGACCTGCTAGCCACGATCAACCCTGCCATCCGCCACAGCATGGCCGGATATCAGCATAATAATGCAGTGGTGAAGAGCAGCCTGAGCAGGTCACTGAAGCAAGCGCCGGGAACCTTAGGGCAGAGCACAGGGACACATGACTCCGCCATATGGCCTTGCCACCAGCTGATAGCCTGACATTAAAATGTTTGACTCAAAGTTGAACATCATTATTCAACAGTCTAACTTCCTCGCCCGGTTTAAATGCTGGGAGGCCAATGTAACTGCAGCAAAGAGTGTAAGTCGTGGCCCTGGACCAGAAGGCCGTCGGCCGGAGAAGAAGGGTCCTTGGGCATGCAAACCTCGAGGCAGTGCAAGCCATCACGCGCCTCCAGGCTATGTCCAGTGGTGTTTATGAGATAGAAAATGATCGTAGAGCAGCGGGAAATACGCAGACAGGACGAATATAATTTGCTTTAGGCCATTGGAGATGGTCTACCAGTCGCTGGGTACGTTGTGCAATATGTAAATCTGGACGGGAGCCGCTTAGGCAGGTCGAGTAACGGTTATGCGGCCAAACATCTGGGCCATAAATCGCCACAGCCAAGGATCATGCAACTGAAGAAGATGAACAGGCCAGATGCGGTCGAAGATGGTGGCCTGTCTGTAGGATCTGTTGTCGGTCGAAGTGCGTGGTCGAGGCCGCGGGGGCTTACATAAGCAGCGCATCACATGTCTCCACCGCGGGGAGCAAAAGAACAAAGACGACTCCGTCTCGCACTCCGAGTCCTGTTATCTACTTCCTCTCTGTCATGCAGCGATCAGCGGCCTGAGTCACCCGCCGGGCCGTGTCTCTCTACCCCAGCAACGGTCTTCGGCGGTCTTCTAGCTCCTGACTCGGACGACGCGATGACGAGGCGGGGAGGGCGATGACTTGTCGACCGGGCTCTGATCAAGCAGCCACAGCACCCGGCGCATCGCAGCATCTTTTTCAGAGTCCCTGCCGTTCTCTAGATCCCTTCAGCTCACCTGTCTGCAGCAGTTCGACCTCCCGGAAGAGACACAGCGATGGGCAAACCACCGGCGGTGGTCTTTATCGCCAGGTATGTCGGATCCGGCAGTGCTGTCCAAGGAATCGACCTGACCCGCGCAGGCATGGCACCCGTCTCGACGCGGTCGACAAGGAATGGCATCTCACCTCTCCGACCCCCTACGATCCTCCCCTGACCTACGGCGGTTGGACCCAGTCCCGCGCCCTCGGGGCCCGCATCGCGAGTATCCTGAACGCCCGAGAGGAGTCTTCCCATGTGTCGCCCGTTTCCCCCCGGAGCGGCTCGTCTGGAGCCGGTGAGGCCTCTGAGGCTCCTGTCACGGCCGTTGAGCGTGAGACCCAGCCTCCCGGTCACTCGAAACCCACCCGGAGTCCTCGACGGAGGTACAAGATCATCATCCATACGTCGCCCTTTCTCCGCTGCGTTCAGACGGCAATCGCCATCAGCGCTGGGATCAGTCAGCACCGTCGCACACCGGGCAGATCAAAGGCGCTGTATGCAAGCTCGCCTCTATCACGGACGAGTGACGGTAATCCGTCACCGCTCTCGGCCATCCCGGAGCCCGAAGCCACGGCGGTGCAGGCTCCTTCAGGAAACGACCAGGCTGTTCCGAGGAAAACCGGTTCCAAGGTGCTGCTTCGGATCGACGCGTTTCTGGGGGAGTGGCTTTCACCGGACTACTATGAGCAGATCACTCCGCCCCCTAGTTCGGTCATGATGGTCGCAAGTGCGAAAGCGGAATTGTTGAGGCGTGGGGAAGAGATCCACCGGGGTCACCACGCGAGCAATAGGTCGGTCTCCGGTTACTTCCCCGGCGGCTGGAGAAGCTCCTCGAATCCCGTCTCGCCCGACGCGGATGACGATGCACGGCCTAAGCCCGCGGCCTATACCGTGGGACAGAGGGACCGCACCGGGAGTCACGGTGCTTCGACGGGCAAGCCTCTCGGAAGAGAAGGCCTGTCGAGGATCTGCACGGACGTGAGCAGGGACGGCGGTGATGGCTATATCCCGCCGACCCCGACCTATGCGATCTCGCCCTCCGACCCCATCCCGACCGGATATGTGGCCCACGCGCGGGACGCCTGCGTGGAGGTGGACTACCAGTGGGACAGCATGCGGGAGCCGCAGAACTGGGGCGACGGGGGAGAATACGGAGAGGAGTGGAGCGCCATGCACCAGCGGTTCCGCAAGGGGCTGCAGAAGATGATCGAGTGGTACCGAACGCACGACCGTCCTTCCCAGGAATCCCGTCCCTCGCACAACGGTCACAACAGCCGTGAAGGAGCGAAAGCTCCGGAGCACGAAGGCGGCGAGGAGGACGAGGACGCCGTGCTGGTCCTGGTCACCCACGGCGCGGGCTGCAACGCTCTGATCGGGGCGCTGACGAACCAGCCCGTGCTGCTGGACGTGGGCGTGGCCTCGCTGACCATGGCGGTCCGCAAGGACGCTGCCGTTGCCAGCGCGGACGGAGCGCAGGCCGGTGACCCGCGGCCGGGCGGACAGCGTCGCCGGTCGTCCGTCGACGCCTCCATCTACCGCGAGTACGAGATGAAGCTCGTGGCCTCGACGGAGCACCTGCGCGCCGGGTCGACTCCGCACCAGGCGCCTCCGCAGCCGTTCTCCAAGGTCGCTCCGCCGCCGACGATCTCGTCCTACCGCCACCGGCTGGACTCGCGGTCGTCGAACCCGGCCGAGGGGTTCACCTTCGGGGAGTCCACGACGCGCAGCCACGCGCGGTCGTCGAGCGCTGGGCCGCGCCAGCTGTCGCACGCCCGGGGCGGCTCCGGCCTGTGGGGGTCCTTCTCGGCGGGCGACACGGCCTCGGAGTCGAGCGAGGACCTGGTGCCCAACTTCGAGGACCCGCGGCCGCCGACCTCGTCCTCCAGCGGATCGCGGACGGCGGAGCAGACGTGGACGAAGCAGCTGCCCGAGCGCAGCAGGTCGCAGCACGGGCTCTGGGGGAGCGCGACGCTCGCCCCGGGGCGCGAGCCGGGAAAGCGGCGGTGGACAGTGACCGATCGTCGTGACTAGTGTTGATACAGTGTTTCTCGGTTCCAGATCCTCTCATCTCTTGTATCACGATACCTGGCATGTGTTTTATACTGGTTCTGTTTCTCCGAGGCGTTGTGACAGGCGGATGTCTCCTGATGACGATCTCCGCATGGAACTCTGCCGTGGACTGTATATTCTGACGAATTTTCATCATCATCATCATCATCATCATCATTCTTACTTTCTCTGCATGTTGAAGACCACATTCCGCTGCTGGGCCTCCTGGTGGACGATCCGACTCCACACGGCATGACTGACTTGGATACCCACGCGATCTGACTGGCTGGTCCCTGCGTATGTAGGATAGCATGTCTGAAACCGCTTGGAATACACGGATGACGCTGCTCTATCATGTATGCTCCTGCCGCCCCGTCTGTAGATATATATAGCTAGCGTATCTTACTGTCTATCTCTCCGTATCGTATCCCTCTCCACCGCCACGCGTAGACCACGGACGTACGGGCGACGACGCAGGGATATCGTGCATCCCTCCATGCTGCAAGCAGCTAGACCTGCCAGCTGGCCATCATCTCGTGCTGTCCTCGATGCTACTGCGTTGTCCTTCTTGGCGGAATTGCTAAGCCACGGCGGGTGATTGGCGGGCGGAGGCAAAGGCGGAGCGTCAGCGGCCTCCGCATCTCTCCGCTGTTCATCGCCCATCGCCCGCGCCCTTTTATCTCCCTTTCTCTCCGTCGACGTGTCGTCGTTCATCTTCCTCTGCTCCCAGACCATGGTCTGAACCTGTTTCGCCATCTGCGTCTTCTGCTCAACGGTGCTGTCCCTCGCGGAGTGCTGCTCCCGCCCATGCTCCCCGCCTCGGATCCGTGAGCTGGGCTGGAGGACTCATCATCCTGCGTCGTCTCTGCGATCCCAGCGCAATTGTCGTCAGTCATGGCTGCTCTCGAGTCGGCCGGCCTGTCAACCACCTACTCGTGCGGCCGGCAAGGCCTCCCGGACCTCCGCTTCATCCACTTCAACGATGTCTACCACGTCGAGTACGCCCGCCTCCCGTCCTGCCCCTGTTCTTCCCCCAGAGCTGTTGCTGACAGGCCTCCAGAGAGGGCTCTGCAGAGCCCGTCGGCGGCGTGGCGCGCTTCCAGTCGGTCATCAACTACTACCACACGGCCCCGCGGTTCGCCGGCCAGCCGGACATCCTGACCTTCTTCTCCGGCGACGTCTTCAACCCCAGCCTGGAGAGCACCATCACCAAGGGCCGCCACATGGTGCCCTTCCTCAACAAGGCCAAGACGAACGTCGCGTGCGTGGGTGTGAGTACGCCTCCCGGCATATATATATATATATATATATATATATCACTGCGGTCGTGCGTTTCAATGCTGATGTCGACAGAACCATGACCTCGACTTTGGCATCGCGCAGTTCCGCCACCTGCGCAGCCAGTGCCGGTTCCCCTGGCTGCTGGCCAACGTGCTGGACCCCGCGCTGGGCGAGACCGTGCCCCTGGCCAACTGCGAGCGCACCTGCATGCTGACCTCGTCCAACGGCATCAAGATCGGCGTCATCGGCCTGGGCGAGCGCGAGTGGCTGGACACCATCAACTCGCTCCCGCCCGACATCGTCTACAAGTCGGCCACGGAGACGGCGCTGGAGCTCGTGCCCGCCCTGCGGGAGCAGGGCGCCGAGATGATCGTCGCCGTGACGCACATGCGCGAGCCCAACGACAACAAGCTCGCCGAGAAGACGCCGCCCGGGCTCATCGACATCATCCTGGGCGGCCACGACCACTACTACGCCCACAGCGTCATCAACGGCACCCACGTGCTCCGCTCCGGCACGGACTTCAAGCAGCTCAGCTACATCGAGGCCTGGCGCAGGGAGGGCGGCGGCTGGGACTTCAACATCACCCGCCGCGACATCGTGCGGTCGATCCCCGAGGATCCCGCCAGCGTGGCCCTCGTCGCGAAGCTCACCTCCAGCCTCAAGGCGAAGCTCGAGAAGCCGGTCGGCTACACGGCCAGCCCCCTGGACGGCCGCTTCACCACGATCCGCCAGCGCGAGTCCAACCTGGGCAACTTCGTCTGCGACCTGATGCGCTACTACCACGGCGCCGACTGCGCCATGATGGCGGCCGGCACCATGCGCGGCGACCAGATCTACCCGCCGGGCATGCTGCGGCTGCGGGACGTGCTGAGCTGCTTCCCCTTTGAGGACCCCGTCGTCGTGCTCCGCATCAAGGGCCAGGCGCTCCTGGACGCCCTCGAGAACGGCGTCAGCCAGATCCCCGCGCTGGACGGCCGCTTCCCGCAGGTGTCCAACATCACCTTCGGCTTCAAGCGGTCCGCGCCGCCGGGCTCGCGCGTCACCTGGGCCAAGGTCGGCGGCGAGCCGCTCCAGCTGGACCGCTACTACACGCTCGCGACGCGGGGATACATGGCGCGCGGCAAGGACGGCTTCTCCTCGCTGCTGGTCAAGTCGGCGGGCGGCGAGGTCGAGGAGCTGGTCTCGGAGGAGAACGGCGTGCTCATCAGCACGATCCTGCGCCAGTACTTCCTCAGCCTCAAGGTGCTGGGCCGCTGGAACCGCTGGAGCAAGAGTCTCAACCGGCACTGGACGGCCGTCCACAAGCGCATGCACAGCGAGGGCTGGCTGCGACACCCGTCCGCCGCGCCCTCGCCCACCAGCCCGACGGCAACGAAACCGCGCGGCGCCCACCCCCGGCGGCGCTACCACTACGGCCAGCGCAAGTACATCGACAAGAAGGCCGTGTCCGCCCTGCCGGACAACCACAACCTGGAGAACAACGACGACGACGAGTACGAGACGATGGACTCGGACTCAGACTCGAACCCGGAGCTGCTGACCTCGCCGCACCCCTCGACGGCCAAGAACTACGTCACGCTGCCCGCGACGAGCCCCGCGGACGAGGAGCGCCGGCTGCGCGTCGCGCGCAGCGTCGTGCGCAAGTGGATGCGCCTGGCGGGGCTGAAGCGCACGGCGGCCGACACGGTCGACGAGGCGGCCGACGAGTTCACGCCGCCGTGGACGCAGGGCATCGCGCCGCGGCTCGAGGGGCGCATCGTCGTGGAGGATGATGCGTGAGCTGCTCGTGTGTTGTATCCTCTGGTGGTTGTCTGGGTAGATAGATACGAGGAAAGGACTCGGACCAGACTGGATAGACGAATGGATAGATGATATATGATAATGCATTATGAGACTGAGTGACGATCAAACGCCATGATCTTGACACCACAGAACCCGTAATATGACACAAATTGTCGACAGTAATTATATCCGGAACCTGAGAACCAGAGATCTAGATCTGGATTGACGGCCTCCCTTCTATATACTATCCATCCGACGCTAACAAATCTACTCTGCTTCGGCGGGAAGAACCCGGCATTACGATAATAAGAATAGGAACACTCAACCTTGAGTCAAAGGTCAGAAAGAGGGTCTCTCAGACCTTGTCGTCAAAAAAATCAAGCTGATTTCACATTTCACATTACTCTTTCTTTGCTCACTTACCACTCATGAGAATTGAGAGGGGGGGGGGGAGAGAGAGAGAGAGAGACTTTAATAAACAGATGAATTTCGTGACCTATAAAGAAAAAAGAATCAGTAATCTTTCCCTGACTTTGTCTGTCTGGGGAACCGGATCCAGGGCATATGAAACTCTCTGGTGGACTTGGTAGTAGATAGATGATGGATGGTCTCAGACCACCCAATTCTGCAGCAGTCTTATTAATATCATGCGGGGTAGATGGGTATGTAGTAGTGTACGTCACAGAACGTGTATAGATATCTGTCCAAAGAAGGCGGGGGGGGGGGGGGGAGATCTATAGAGACAGGGAGGAAAGAACAGGATAGAATGTACTGCACGACAATCATAACAAAACTCCTGATTGAAGATCCAATCAATTTGGTATTCCGCACTCCATCTATTCCATTCCATTGGCTTCTAGTCAGAACCAACCGGCTCGGAACGGGCCCTAGAATAATACAATAAAGCGAATAAAAATCAATCAAATAGTCTCGAGAGAACAGGGGTATGATAGATAAATAGCCGTGGTATCTATCTACATAACACATGACACATGTTCTAGTCCAGTCCGCTGATGAAAGTATATAGTTCCCTCTCAGATGCCGAAGAAAAGCTACGCCGAATCAAGAACCATCTTTTTGTCATCTTTATCCATTTCCATTCCCGAATCCTGTACTGTTCCATTCACGTCAGATCAGATGGATATCACCTCGACCCCACAGGCCTCGCCCCAGTCAGATTCACGACCCTCCCCCCGCCCGCGCCCTCGAAGACGCCAGCGCCCGCTCCGCCCGGCGGCGGGGGCTGCACCCACCCGGGCACAGACGCGTCCTCGCTCTCCCGGGCGTAGATCGTCTGCCAGACGTTGGGGAACCCCGTGGGGATCGCGCCCCGGAGCCGCGCGCCGGGGATGGCGAAGCGCGGGTTCTTGTGCGTCAGGTAGCCGCGCATGAGGCCCTGGGTGAGGAGCGAGGCGAGGATGGACTCGAGCTCGCGCATCAGGGGGCTGGGCTTGTCACCGCCATGATCATGGCCGTGGCTTTCAGCTCGCCCGGCGTACGGGTTCAGCTCGTACTGGCTGTAGTCGGTATCCGTGTCGGGGCCACGATCGTCGATCAGGGCCCCCGAGGGGTTCTCGCGCCACTCGCCCTCGGCGTCGAAGTAGCCGTCGGGCGCGAGGTAGTCGTCGTAGGTGGTGTGGTGGCTCGACTGAGCCTGTGTCTGCGTAGGCAGCTCTGGGAAGCCGTTCAGGCCCGCAAAGTCGCTGTCCGGGGGGAAGTGGACGATCTGGGATCCGTACCCGTTGGCCGCGGCGTGCGCGTCCTTGGCCAGATCGGGCTCGTTGACCTTTCCAAACAGCGTGCTTCCGGTGGTGAGCTGCAGCTTGGGCTGCCCGTGGCGCGACTGCAGCCACCGCACGGCGGCTTCGAGCTTGCTGAGGTAGAGGAAGGGCGGGGGGCCGCGCTGGGCCTGGGCTCGCGGGTCGCCGTGGAAGCCGCCGTAGATGAAGACCTTCCGGGTGAGGGAGCGCCAGACGAGGATCTCGCAGCGGTTGCGCAGCTGCAGCAGGATGCCCTTGCGGGCGAACCACTCCGCGTCGGGCGAGTCGACGGCGAGGTGCTGCCGGAAGGCGATGTAGTCGCCGCTGATGATGATGCGGCAGAGGGGGATAAAACGCTCCGCGAGGCCCTGTGCCTCGGGCCGCTCGAGCAGCGCCAGGGACGGGAAGCGGCCCATGATGATGTTGCAGGGGATGAGGTAGATGAGGATGAGGTGTTTCTGCTTCAAGGCTAGCCGGTGGCACTGGTCATACGCCGCTTGCAGGGCCATCTGCGCGGGGAAGAAGAGGTTGTTGGAGAAGAGATAGCGCCCCAGGTAGTAGAGGTAGGTGACCCTCTGGGACGCAGGGAAGTAGTCGAGCGGCGGAGACTGCGCGGTGATGCTGGCGAACATCTGCTCCGCGTTTCGCAGTTTTCCGCACTGCAGTCGTTAGCCTCGACATATGGTAGAACCAGACAAACAATATTTACCTGGAACAACAGCTTCAAGCACAGATTCGCCATGAGGTAGATGCCGACTCTCTTTCCCTCCGGCCTGCCGTGGACGCCCGGCGCGCCGCTGCGGTCGGTCAGGCACCGGATAAACGCTTCGCGGACGACATTCGCAGACTGCTCGACGAGGGTGACCTTCTCGACGGCCTCCTCGCGGTCCGTCCGGCCCTCCTGCCGCAGGAGATGCGCGATCAGCTCGGGGCGGCGGTCGAGGCCCATGGCGAGCCTGGCAAGGACCTTGGAGAGGTACAGGACGGTGGGCAGGACGATGACGCCCATCTGGCTGTCACCCAGCGCAAGGACGCATTGACTATGAAGAAAAGGAAAGCCATGATCAGCCTGGGATCGATCGGTCGTCGGACGCCGGGTCGTCGCCGTCGAACTGGAGGAATATGGATCGGGACATCGACCGGACTTACTTCAGCAGTCCCTTGAGCATGTTGTACGTCTCGAGCAGGTTCTCGACGTTGACATCGCGCAGGAAGGTCAGGTAGAGCTTCATGAAGGCGGGGAAGGGCGTCCAGGGGCTGCCAGCACCGCGGCCGCGCGGGACGAGGGTCTCGCAGCGCTTGAGGAGCTCGGCGTCGCCCTGGGGCCCGGCGGGATAGTGGCTCTTCAGCTCGTCGGCCAGCTGGCGGTAGATATCCGGCAGCGGAGGCTCGATCTGGAGGAAGTCCTGCAGCTTCACCCCATCGCGGTCGCGCACCAGCTCGGCGACGCTGGCGAGGAAGTTGTCGAGCACGGGGGTGCCCATGGCGGCCATGGCGCGCGTGCGCGGGACGGAGAGCGCGGGCTCGAAGGAGTCGGGGCCGCTGCTCGCGGAGTGATCACGACTGAAGAGGGAGGATAGGAGAGACTGGTGTATCTCGCGGAGATCGTGCTGGAAGCGCTCGAACTGGGAGCGGAGCAGGACGAGGTGGTGGGCGAGGGCGACGCATGTCGCGCGCAGGCCGTCGACGTCGGGGTCTCGCACGGCGTAGGAGACGTGCACGGCGGAGCCCGCGAGGATGGTCTCGAGGGCCGCCTCGAGGGCCGCGGCGTCGGTCTGGCGGCGCTGCCGGGTGTTGTAGCGGTGGTGGTGGTGGTGATGTTGACGTTCAAGGCGACGTCGGAGTTGACGTTGGCCGAGGAGCGCGGCGCGCGCGAAGACGCCGCGCTTGGCCCGCCCCGCCATCCGCTTTTGATATCCCCGATATGTATATCTTACGGAAGATCAGAACTGCGGATCATACATCGCAGGGACTGCTGTGCTTCGTGTTGACTTGTTTATCGTCTATTCTGTCGTCCCCACCTTTAAACCCCCAGTCTCTTTGTCCTGGACAGTTTGTCAAGACGCGACCGCTTTGTTTCTATATTCTTTTGACCTGATATTTCATGTCTCCTCTTCAGCCGGAATCAGCAGATGTGTGTTTTCCGGGAGAAACACTCCTGGAAGGAGTGCCATCTGAACGGATGCCTTATGCAGTGATTATGGATTTTCGAGACGACAGACGAGCACTTCACTGCCGTCCTTGATATTGCAGGGTTGATATACAATAACGAATGGAGGCAAAGATTTTACACTGCAACTACACAGCTTCTCGAGTTCTTCGCTTTCTAACAATCAGACAGGGATAGACAAAACTTACAACCAGGTAGACGGCACAGCAACAGCCCATGGCTAGTCGAGGTCCGTTAACATGGAGGGAAGAGTCACCACACGGACAATGCTTGCTGTCACAGTTCTCCAAGAGCGTATTTTGGCACTTTTCTATCCGTCTGGAATGCTTCGGAATTCAAAAAGAAAAAAAAAATACGTACAAAGATCCAAGGGAGCCACATACATATAGCAACGCCTGCGTCGCAAGAGAAAAGAAACAATGAGCTTACCGCTTCATTGATGGCTGAGCAGGAATCCCATAAGAATCCCATACCCAAGCAGGATGATGCAAACTGATCAAGTGTGGTTATTACCCCGGAGCTTGAGATGCATCGAGACATTCTGTACCATGTCCTGCCCACCGTCTTCGACCCCAAAAGCCCGCGAGATCCGAGCCTTGGTGTCGATACGCATAACCAGGCAGAGTGTACACAGAAATATCCCCACCGCACACGCAAGGTATGTGGCTTTGTCTGCTTTTCTCTCGGGATGTTCCAGGTCGACCTTGTAGTCGGGAGGTGCCTGTATCACACCCTGAGCCATCTTGCTGTCTGCAGTACCCATATATAGCATCAGAGGAGACACACAATAGAACGTCAGATTAATGTAAGAGCCCAGAACTCCTAAACCAGCAACAAGTTATTATATGACTTGCAGAAACCAGCTGTTACTGCGCACCCGGAAGAGCATGGTTTATATCACGCTGTTTCAGTGCAGCATAGATCTATCTCAAGAGACAGGGAATAGGAACGCAATCTCTACCCACAATTGCACGCCACTGCTCTGCTGAATCTTGGATGATATGCAGACACAGCTGCAGTGTATTTGATCTTCCTCTGCTAGTCCTGACTACCGGTAACCATAAGACATGATTGGCATCGGGAAATTGTGAAAGACCAGATGAAGACGGTACACGTCAACAGTCGAAGACTATTCTCACTTCTACCTGGCACCAACAAGAAAAGTCTAATCCGTGCTGCTGCAGAACTTCACATACCTATAATGAGTAGCAGGTACTTCGCGGAGCTCACAACCACACCTATGGAGATTATGAGGAGTCGACAAATAACCTAGGCCGTTTTATTTTCTAGCCTCCGGAATGGATCCCCAAAGAGAGTCCTGCAACTTGGCCTTGTAAGCGCCGTGCGGCGCAGCAAGTCACCCTGAGCTAGCGAGGCCGGCATCGGTCGAGCGGTATGTAACACCATAATCCCGCAGAGAATCATCCCTGGTAAATTCCATAATCCCAAGGCATGAGACATTGGTTTGCATGAACATGGAATTTGTTGGGAGAAGATACAATGCTGCAGGGCGGTCTATCCGCCTGGCCCCAGCATCGCCCTGCTTCTCCAGGTTAGTATGAATCGATTCAGATCCAGAGCTAACGGACGTGTCAGCGGCAGATCCGTACTTCCTGCACCGGCATCTTTCAAGACGACGATCCCATCCACGAGCAGGACTAGTGTGCAGCCCGCTCTTGCCTCCGGGTTCAGGCACAGAGCGGGGTGATGGCGCCTGCTTCTCTGCACCTAGATTGCGAGTCTTGCATCAAACGCTCTGTCGGTTGAAGAATGCCGAACGACAAGAGGCTTGGTCACCATGAGAACCCTGGAATCGTGATCCAGCGCCCGTCGAGCTTCCACCTCCCTCGAAGCTCTGACCAGGGAGCATGCATATGGCATATCTGGCCAGACATGCGATTTATATGAGGGTTCTCTACAGAGATTAAACTCCATCTGTCACTCCTCTCCTCCCTCTGCTCAACATGAAATCCTTCCCAGTCATCCTGGCTAGTCTTGCGGGGTTCACCGCGGCTCTCTCCGTTTCCACCCCCGAATCCTGCGTACGTATCCAGGACATTTATACTTAACCTCACTGACTCCTAGCAGTGCAATGCGCTTGCCAATTCAGAGCTTTCCAGCGAGGTCACAGTGCCCGGCCAGGAACGCTATGAATCGTCAGTAAATTCGTATTTCTCAAAAACCGCCCAGCTGAGGCCAAACTGTATCGTCACGCCGTTGACGCCGCAGGATGTCTCGCTGGCTGTCACCACACTGGCCAGCAGGTCATGTCGATTTGCTGTTCGCGGTGGTGGACACACGACCTGGGCTGGCGCGGCCAATATCGAGGAGGGCGTCACGGTCGACTTGTCGTGGATGAATGCGACCACATATCATGCTGCCAACTCGACTGCGTCAATTGGTCCGGGGGCAAGGTGGGGATCGGTTTACAGCACTCTCGATACGTATAATGTGACGGTAGTGGGAGGCCGTGCGAGTACTGTTGGCCTTGGGCTGGTCCTGGGAGGTGCGTACGACTCGACTCTTAAGTGGACTTGTACTCATTCAGAAAAGGAGGCAATTCCTTCCTTGCTGCACGCTACGGCCTTGCCTGCGATAACGTCGTGAACTTCAAGGCTAGACTCTGGAATCCATTAAATTCAAGGATTTCGCTGACAGGGCCGCAGGTCGTTCTCGCCAACGGCGACATCGTCAACGCAAACCGAGACGAGAACTCCGACCTATTCCAGGCGCTCAAAGGCGGCTCCAACAACTTCGGGATCGTAGTCCAATTCGATCTGCTCGCGGTCCAGCAGCCGAACCTCTGGGGCGGCGTGGTCGTCTATCCAAACTCAACGACTCCTCAGCAGCTGCCAGCCTTTGTCAACTTCGGCGACCGCATCCAAGATGATCCCTATGCGTCCGTCATCAGCATCTGGTCATACTCTTCGGTGACCAAGCAGACGCTGGTTACGAACATCTACGACCACACGAAGCCTGTGCCCCGCGCTCCTGCTTTCGACGAGTTCTTGAGCATACCGGGAAACACTACGGACACAACGCGAATCAGCAACCTAACTGACTTGACTTCCGAACTCTCGATGTCATATGGCTGGCGGTGCGTGATAAGAGCCCTCATTGTCATGTGACAACAGGTTGTCTGACTGCTCTCAGAGATTCATTCTGGACCCTTACCTTTGTAAACGATGAGCGCGTTCTTCAAAAAGCCATCGACATCTACGGCAGTCTCGCGGAGAGACTGAGCAGCGCCTCTGGAGAATGGAGCATGAACGTCATGTTCCAGCCCATCCCGACGCTCTTCTCCGAGCACAGCGTCAAGAAGGGCGGAAACGTTCTCGGTCTCGACCGTGCTACTGAGAACCTTGTCTGTACGTCAGCGCAAAGTCGATGTATAGATCTATACCGCTCGACGAGATGACTGACATCGCACGCGACAGTATTCCAATTCAACGTCGAATGGCAGAACTCTGAAGATGATGCCCTATTCTACAACGCCGGAGACACGATGATCAGCGAGCTAACAGCCTATTCCAAGAGAATTGGCAAACACCACGAGTTTCTCTACCTGCCATATGCCAACTGGAACCAGGACCCGCTTAGCAGCTACGGCGTCAAGAACGTGCGGAAGCTGCAGGCCGTGTCAAGGAAGTACGATCCAGACGGGGTCTTTCAGATACTTGTGCCCGGTGGCTTTAAGATCTTCAGGAAGGGTGCTGTGGCCTCTGGGCATGATCCATCAGAGCTGTGATCTGTTTGGGAACTTGTGTCTCTTTGAAGTAGACCCTTTTTCCAGCTGCCCATGGAAAATGATAATACTCAGATGTTGTGATCTCGGATAATTGCCTAACTATGCTGTACAGAGACTCCAAAGTAGACAGAAAAAAAAACATGCAGCAGCCGGGATTCGCTGGTGGTCACCCACCCAACTACTAACCGGCCGGCGTGTGGCTTAAGTACGGCTGAGCGGACGGGAAGCCCTGTTTTCCACACCCTATGGCCGCATGTATTAGCCGCCGTCCTGACGAGGTATATAAGCGTAGAGAAGGTAGATGAGTGTAGATAAAGGCAATACCAGTTGGATGATAATAATAATAATAATAGTAGCGCCCAGTGTTACTACCTAGGAATCAGGACATCTCGCCCTCGGGGATCGAAATATTCTACTGTAGATCCATAACACCTTCCCCCGCCACTGGTCTAAAGAATGGGATCGAAAGAGCTCAACATAGGTTGCAGTGAAGAGCTCCATTTCGCTACATCTCCAGATCCGTCGTACAGGATAATAGATCTGAAGCTACTACCATGGAGCTGCTAGAGGTTGAAATCAAGCTTAATCAACTTCTATCAATCTACTATCCAAGAGAGAGTCACCTCGATAAAATGTTTTTCTTGTTATAATTAGGGATTTTAATAATTCTCACAATCAGAGCCGTTCGCTTATTGGGCCTTGGATAGCTATGTCTGGATAGACAGGGACAGTAGAGGAAAAGTGCGAAATGGAGCTGTTGTATTAGACACTAAAAAGGTATTATTAGAGCTGGGTTAATACATCAAAAAATTACCCTCATGTATCATAGAAAATCGTCCACAGAGACATTCATCACGCTTGGACTCGGTAAAGATGAGATGAGATGCATGCAAGCGTAGCTGGAAACCCCAAACATCAATGATAGAACGTATCAACGCAAAATTGAAATCACCAGACAAGCAGGAAGGTCAACAGTCCGGCTCCAAGAACGCTGCACGCATATACAGGATGGTGTGTACTCGCAGACCCCGTATGCGTGGACGCCGCTGTAGCAGCAGAACCTCCTGCCGAGTCCGTCACCACAGTGACTCGAGCAGACACTGTCGTTCCAGGGATAATGGTAGCCGGCTTCGTCGTGCCTGGCACGGCAGATCCATCTATTGTGGTAGCGGCAACAGTCTGCGCGGGTACGGTGCTGGGATGTCTCGTCGTTCCCGGGAGGGTAGTTGTGAAAGTGGCTGGAGCGCCCAGCTCACTCGCGGGTATCGCGCTCCCCACGCCCTTACTCGTCCACGGACTCGGGAGATGCATGGTGGCGGTGTTGGGCTTCGCGGCCGGGTCGGCACTGTAGATGTTCCCAGGCTTGTCCGCGTAGTCGCCCGTGATCAGGTTGACTATCTCCCCGGAGGGGGAGGTGAAGTTACCGGTGGTGATGCTGCCATACCAGCCGTCTGCGAAGTAGACGTTTGTCGTGAACTTGTCCTGATGGAGGCTTAGCAGCTGCTGATTTAAACACACTTGACCAGACAATCACTTACAAAGCAGAATGGCACCTTGTCAACATCTAACAGCAAGCATTGCATGCTTTCGACGCCTTTCGGTTGTCAGCTAGGAATACTGTAATTAGCCTTGGTGGCACCCACAGCATAACGGAGCAGGCTTAGCCCGTTCGACCAAACCGCGCGTTGGGGCCGCATGACGCTTGAAGTGGTCGGCGGTAGCGACGGAGTTGACGAGGTTGTTGTAGAGATGGACCACGTCCTCAGTCGCATCTGAGGCGCCTTTTGGAGAACAGGGTTCGTATCCTTTTCCGCAGGTGTCTCTGCCCTCGAGAACCGACGTACTGCCTCCGGTGATCAGGACAAAGAAGAGGAGGAACGAGCGCATTCTGAGCATGGTGACTAGACCTTGAACGAGTGAGAATGAATAAGCAGCTGCTGTGACAGGCCACTTGTATGCAGAGGTAGAAGCAGTGTGTGGACAAGAATAGAGCAGCAAACAAGATGGATGAAACCAGCAGTGGTAGGGAGGAAGAACCTGGTAAGGGTTGAATAGTGTCCTGAATAGACAAAAACAACAAGGAAATGACTGCGTTGCAAGTGAAACAATCAGACAAAGACAGCGACAGACTGTGTGTGTCACAGGAGTTGCCGCGGCGAGCAGAAGATGTTTATGCCACAGCGAACGAACATAGGAAAGAGACAAAGATCAGCAGACCAAGCAGAGCCAAAGGTAGACAGCCTTATCTGTTCCAGCAGGAGATAGACTGAGTTCCTGGTCAATATACATGACAGTGAATGCTGGTTTTTCTCTTCAGGCCAATGTGCATCTGCCTGAATGCGGGGACAGGGTTGCACAAGGATCATCTAGGAACGGTTACATCCATCTGAGACAAGAGCATCCTCCAGTCACATGGCTTGGCCTGCACTAATGCTGCATCCAAAATAGGTCAATGAATATTAATAGCATATCAAATCTGGCCTCTGGAAGCAGAGCCAGTTGTTTCTTTCAGAGTCGGTGGCTGCTGATGGCTGAAACTCTTTGTTAACTGACATCCTCTGGGGTTAGAAAGATACGGGGAAGCAATATGAGGCTTGCTACTGCATCATATCAGCAAGCGCCATCAGGACAGAGGCTGCAGAGCCAGTCGCTGGACGCCAAGTGTGTATCTGCGTCAAAAGCAACGATGGAGTCTCTCCGCATCTCCGCACTCGGCATGCCGATAGCGGCTGACTAAGCCAGATAACGTCACGTGCTGATAAATGTCCAAAAATTTCCGCAGCATCTCGACCAGAGCATCAGACAGCACAACACGCACAATCTCACAATGACGGCCGCGGCAGCAGAGGCGCAGCCGTCAGGCCTGCCGACGGTGTCTGCGCTGCTTGAGAACATCCGGAGCTGCCTGTCCACCGCCGGGTCGTCCCTCCCCAAGGCGCACAAGGATGCGCCGTCCGACGTCTCGATCGAGCCGCCCAAGGACGGCATATCCCTCCTCGACACCAAGACCGACCTGCTGCTGGCGTATCTACACAATCTGGTCTTCCTGATCCTGTTGCAATTACGTGAGTTGTCCTCGAAATCCAACTCTACAGATAAGGATGGCAAGGACGCCGGCGACAACGCTTCCCTGCGCGACGAGATCGTCAAGAAGTTGACGGAACTACGGATCTACCTCGATCGAGGAGTTCGGCCAATCGAGGGCAGGCTGAAGTACCAGGTTGACAAGGTGGTCAAGGCTGCAGAGGACGCGGAGAGGGCCCAGCGCAGCGCCGAGGCGGCCAAGAAGAGCAAGGAGAAGAACGAGAAGGCCCCGTCAGACGACGAGGAAGACGACAACGAGGAAGGGTCCTCCGCGAGCGAATCCGGCAGCGCCAGCGACGAAGAGAGCTCCGAGGAGGAGGAGATCGACGAGATGGCCTACCGGCCCAACATCTCCGCCTTCTCCAAGGCAGTCGAGCCGGCGGACAAGCACAAGTCCAAGTCCGACAGCAAGAAGTCGACGAGCGACGGCATCTACCGCCCGCCCAAGATCAAGCCGACCGCGCTGCCCACGACCGACCAGCGCGAGCGCGAGGAACGCCGCCCGAAGCGGTCCAATGTGCTCGACGAGTTCGTCACACAGGAGATGTCGTCGGCGCCCGTGGCGGAGCCCAGCATCGGCAGCACGATCGCGCAGGGAGGGCGGCACGTCAAGACGCAGAAGGAGCGCGAGCTGGAGGCCGAGCGCCGCGAGTACGAAGAGACCAACTTTGTGCGCCTGCAGGAGAGCAAGAAGGAGCGGGCCAAGCGGCGGCGGCAGCTGGGCGCCCGCGACGGCTTCGGCGGCGAGGACTTCCGCCTGCTGGGCGAGGGCGCCGACCGCATCACGCGGCTCACGAAGCGGGCGCAGAAGAGCGGCGGCGTGCTGGAGCGCAGCCGCAAGCGCAAGCTCGAGGATGGGCCGAGGGACGCGGCGGCGATCGGCGAGAGCTTCGAGAAGCGGCGGAAGAAGATCGAGAGCTGGAAGAAGGCGTAGTCTGTCTATACGTTTGTTGTATGTATGCTCGTTGGGTGATGCAGCTTGTCCTACTTGTTTTAGACTCTCTGCATTAACATTGATACCACGTACTGGGCTGGAATAGAAGTTTGATCATGTTCCTCGAGGTTGCAGACAAGTTATCGTATAAACTGGCCGTAGTCCATCTATCCACGTCCTTGGCTATAGTCTGCCGCAAACCGGTGAATGACATCATAACCCTCTCCAGCGGATCTCGCAGGATCCTCAAGCATCAACGAAACATTTTTCGTTTATATCAGATCACACATCTTGACTGGTAGGAGCGATTGATATAACTTTCATCAAGATGGAGGACCCAGGTACAGTCTATTCCCCCTTTTATGTCTCACTGTACATCCGCCATCACCAATCCACCGCTCCACTCTGATACCAACATAACCCCTCAAATAAATATACATATAAATCCACTGACACAAACCGGATACAAAACGAAACCAGTGACCGAACTCCCCCCCATCATCACCCAGCTGACGCGCTCCACGCCCTCGCTGCAGCGCGCCACGATCGAGTGCTTCTTCACGCCCGACGCGTCCCTGACGCACCCCTTCTGCCGCACGGGCAGCTTCTCCCTTTTCCCGGGGTCGCGGTGGCTGATCGTCATGCTGTACCGCACGTACAAGATCCTGAGTCCGGACGTGGAGGTTGCTGTGCGGTCTGTAGGTTCGTTGCCTGCATATATATATATATATCTGGATATATCCTGATAATGGGAGGTATACGAGTGAAGCATTCGACAAACCGCACCTGACCCTCTACGCAACCATCTCGCAGACTTTCACTCTGACCCTTTTCGGCCTCGTTCCGATCTACGTCGCTCCACTCACGCTCACATCGGTACTCACGCTTACCACCACGAGGGACAACAACGGCAACGCCATAATCGACAACACCTCCCCCCTCTCCCCAAAACCAAGAGCCAGATCAAGAGGTAGTACCGTCCGGTACTACATCACTTCGCAAGAAGACCTCTATCAAACATCCGAACTCATCAAGTTCCTGCTCCCGTGGGGGATCGGGTCCCTGATGATGCTGGGATGGCACGTCTTCGCGACGGCGGTATGTGTGGTCGTCGCGCTGGTTCTGTGGCCCGTGTCCTGGGCGGAGGAGAGGGGGTATCTCCCGCTGAGGAACAGCAGGCTCTGGCCGGGGAGGGAGGTGAGGCCCGGGTCGGGGAGGAGGAACGTGGTGTATGATGTGGATGTGGATGCTGGGGTGACGTACATCGGGAGTACGCAGGCGCCGTATGGAGGAGGGAGAGGGAGAAAGGTTGAGGTGGAGTAGGTAGGGATCGAATACAGAGATTATCTTGTTTTTTTATAGGGAATGGAATAAAGAGATTGTCTTGTTTTTACGTGACTAAGTGACCACTAGCTAGTTTGGTACATGTGTATGCAGTTTTCTTTTATCCATTTTCTTTTTATGGAGATGAGAATAATGAATTTATTATAGCACTGCGAGATTCTTGCACGATCATACTTTTTCAGGCAGAAAGCAGATGAATGAACCGTGTATACTTGATTGCAAAAAAACCTTCCTCCTTCATACCGAAATTTGTCCATTATTGCAGAGATCCGGATCCTTCGGGCGTCTCTCGCTCAGCTGCTTCCGGAGGAGATCCTCATGCTGCGCGATCGTTGTCGGCAGAGCGCGCCCCTTGCCAAAGAACACAAACGGTATCCACTTCCACCGGAGCGGATTCACCAAGATCACAGACACATACCAGTAGAACAGCTCGCCGTAGGTGAAGAAGTCCAGGGCCCCCGTCGGCGCCAGCCCCTTCAAGAACCGCGTCAGGTCGATCCACGTCTTCATCCACGTCTCGTCTGGCCGCGTCAGCGGGTCGATCAGGAACATGAGCAGGAAGCGCGTGTAGATGCCGATGTGGTAGTTGCCCACCGTGCCAATGGCGTTGACGTACGTGCTGTTGGTCGCGCAGATGCTGGGATACTGCGGGGGAAACACCTGGAGGTACCAGTTCGGAGGGCCGTAGGGGGCGTCGAACACTCTCTCCGGCAGGAAGGACAGCGACGGCCGGTTGTACCCCGTCGCCATGATGATCACGTCGCCCAGGATGACCATCTCGTGGCCCGGACCGCCCTTGGGCACCCCCTGGGCGCGCTGGACGAACCGCACGCCGTTCTCCTCCAGCGAGAGGATGTCGCCGCGCATCCACTGCACCTTACCCTCCCGGATCAGGTCGAAAAGCTCCGAATTGGCTATGGGCGTGTCCACGTACAGGCCCTTGTGGCTGGGCGCGAGGGAATGCAGGTCGCGGTAGAAGAACTTGCGCAGCGCCCATTCGGGAACCCAGGTGAAGGCCGCCTTCTGCCCGAAGATGTTACTCGCGAGCAGAGTCTGGATGATGACGTTCCGTGGGATAATCCACTTGTCGGACCGCGACAAGACGTTGATCTGAGAAGCTCCGGCCCGGACTGCGGCCTCGACGGCCTCCGTGCCGCTAGCACCGCTGCCGATAACAAGGACTCGTTTGCCTTTGATTGCCTTCTCGTCGATCTTCGATGAGTGGAAGATGGGGCCCCTGAAGTTGTCTCGACCTGGCAGACTAGGCATCTTGGGATTGCCAGTGACCCCGACGGCGACCACGATGCCGTCGAACAGTCCATGCTGCACTTCGTCGTCGTTGATGATCCACTTACCATTCGGATTCTGCCGCACAGACTTGACAGGGCAGTCGAAGACGGTGCGCTCCTGCAGGCCGTAGCGCTCCCAGAGATCGACGATCTGCTGCTGGACCTGCTTCTGGATGGGATAGGGCGAGTCGTACTGCACGGACGGGTGGAAACGGTACATGATGCTGTGGATCTGAAGGCTAGACATCGTGTTTACCCTCTACATCGGTATTAGCAAGCACTTCCACGTACATCTGAGGTCAAGCTCTGACGCATCATGTTTCCTATATAGAACGTACACTCCATACCCCACCGAGCCCCTCTTCCTTGGATCTCGCCTCAAAGATCTTGACATCAAACCCATGGCCAACGCAGTGCGCTGCGGAAGACACACCCGTCAAGCCCGCACCGATAACGGCAATCCGCGGACGGCTGAGTTCGGCTCCGCGTTTGGACGGAGGCGGAGGAGTGGGCGAGAATATCCAGTCAAGGATCTTCTGGAATCCGATGTAGAGGCCCATGAGGGGGTTCCTCAAGAAGAACACCAGATTGGATTCGGCCATTGCAGGGTACAAGGAAGGCAGAATCTCCTGGAAGGGTTCTCTTGCGAAGCGATATTACAAGAGAATGGTGCGGATAGTCAAGATTAACAGAGTGGCCTGTCGAACTGAGACAAGGCCCTTTTGATATGAGGCTCTACAGAGACAGAGATTGACTTCGAATTCCAAACAGTACGGCTTGAGACCGAGGCCGGAGACACCCTGCTTTGTTCATAACTGGTATGTCGTCTCAGCTGTCCCTGCTGTTGTGCGTCTCCAGACATGAGGAAAGCATGACGTGACGCTTGACGGACGTCGTCGTCTGCTCAGTTCGTATGGTGTTTACTTGATTAGTAATCAATCGATGAGATTGTGGTCGTGTCCCCTTCCTCGACTGAGAATAGCAGGGTTCCATGGAGGAACGACTTGCCCTGTCCTGCTGAAAAGTCAACCTGCAGAGAATCAATGATAAATGCAATGAACCGAAATGCCTCCGCTTCATTGGGGGAGCACCCACTTAGTACCCCGTACAAGCACCCATCTATTTACATTTGTCCCCATTTCATAACAATCCATTCATTCCTATATGAGAGAACTCAAAACCAAAACGGGACTCAACACGGGGTAATAAACTAACTCTACAGGGATATATTGCTAAAAGCACGTGGCACGCAACGCATCAGATCCTGAGGGCCGGCATGTTGGTGACGGGTCATATCCACTTTCACAGAACTTGAAAAACCGAGCGCAGCTAGCAAAAAAACGGACAGTTAGATATGCAAGAATGCGGTAATTCCGGACTCGGGCCATGGTTTAGGTGCCAAATGCGAGGGAAGATCATTCGTGTAATCAGGGGTATGGGGATAAACGCTAGGACCTTGGGCACAGTTTTGCACCTTCTACTCTGTTTACTTGCACAGAGACCTGGCGCATTAGTCCACTTTGATGGAACTGTAAATGCGTTGGACAAAAGCCCAGCTCGCGAAGAAGCCGATGGAGCCTAGAAAGGAACACGGAAGGTGAGCTGCGGTCCACAACTGAAACGGCCGTGTATAACATACCGGTAAGAACAAAGACCAGGAATGCAATCAACGCGGAGTATCCAACGTAAAGAACTGCGCCGGTGAGTCCTCCAAAGCTCACCCTCGTCGCCCAGAAGATCAGCGCATTGAGGAAAACGTAGAAGCCAGTCATTCCAGCGCCGGCAAACGCCCGCCAATGCCACCTGTAGTTCTCTGCGCAGAGGAGGAAGTACACGAGCAAGATAGTCGTAGCAGCAGAAGTGATAATCATCAACCCATAGCAGAGGAACAAAAAGCCGAACATGTAGTAGATCTTGTTGGTCCACAGGGAGTTCATGATAAAGTACAGCTCAACAAAAATAGCACCGAACGGAAGGATGCCGGTAAGCAAAAGAGAAGGAATGGTACGGAGGGTTCCCGTCATAGGGGGTATCTGACGTGGAATCTGGTTCGTCCTGGTGGCACCTTCGATGCTCTATAGAATCAATTAGGCGCACTGTATCGGTTGATAATAAACAGGCAAGGGCAAAACTTACTCTCTGCTTGAACCCAATCCAGCTGCCAGCTACGCTCAGGGGCACGCTAATGACGAACCAGATGAGGACCATTACAAGCATCGTCGTGAACGGTACTGCACCGCTCGAGCCCTTCGCCCAGACGAACAAGTTAAGCAAGAAGAATACGCAGAACACGATTCCTGGGATCAACAACGGCGTCAAGACGATATTTCGCTTCCACGCCTCGCCACCAAAGGACTTGTAGGTGCGAGCGGATACGTAGCCCCCGATAAAGCCGAAGAGGGTATAGAGCAGGAGGATAGCTGTTCCCAAAAATCCACGATTCGCGGGAGACAGAAGACCGAGAAGAGCAAACGCTATACGTCCGTTAGTAGGCCGTCGGGAAACCCTTCCGGCGCAGAAAAGCTGAACATACCAACTGTTACACCGGTCATCACAAAGAGTTGAGCGCCGTTGCCCGCGAGTACACTGAGAAGCAGCGGATATTTCGGACATCTGAACACATCCCCATGGACCAGCTTCCAGCCCGAGTCCTCCTGGATGCCATCCTCCACGGCCGCCGTCCCATCGAGATCATCCAGATTGATCGCATCCAGCCGGTTGTATCGCGCAATGTCCTTCTTCAACGCCCGCAGGAGGATCATGCTCACCATGCCAACCAGGAAGACGACAAAGACGGCGGAGTTGATGAGAGAGAACCAGTGGATCTTGGGGTCGTAGACGTGCAGGTATTTGTCCCACCGGGTCGCCCACACCGTTGGCGACTCCCGCCAGTACACACTGTATGTCCAGGTCACCGGAGTCTCGTCCTCCTCGTTCAGAATCAGAGGCGGGCCGCCTCCGCCGCAGTCGACCTTTCCATCATCCAGGATCTTCGAGTCGCGTCGCGAGCTCGGTTGCACAATCACCCCGACCACCCGATACTTGTTCTTACTCGCCAAACCGACACGGTGATATTCGACCAGGATGTCAAAGTGGTTGTTCAGCAGCGGTCGTCCATTGTTCTCATCCACTGTTCCCAGAGCAAACCCAGGGCTGTAGAACTCGGCGTTGGTCATGGCATCCACATTGACCTGGGCAGCTGGTAGGCCATCGACCAGCCAGTTGATGTTGTACCCCTGCTCGATCCTCTCGTTGGTGAACTTGGCGCTGCGCGCGTCGAACTTGACCTCCTCGCAGACTGCCTTGCACGTCTCGTTCTTGGCCATGTGCAGCTCGAATGGCGACGTGCGGATGCGGTCACCAAAGATGATGCTCCCCAACGACTCCCGGACATCCTTCGGTCCATCCTTTGGTCGACAGAAGTGGAACGCAGGGTAGTAGTAATCGTAGGAGAGGACGGAATGCAGCTGGTCGTCCTGCCGGGCGAGGCCAGGCGTCAGGTGGTTGACAAACAGCGGCACGGCCTGCCCCTCATCGTAGGACGTGGGAGCCACACCGGGGAGATAGAACGCTGAGGTCAACGACGCGGAGGACGCGAGCAGAGAGGCGAGGAGAGCTAATCGACCCGTCGACCACATCGTGGGCGCCTCCAGAGCACAGCTTCAGATTAGCAAGCGTCTAGACCCAACAATGACAGGGCAATTGACAGGCGGGCTCGGGGAACGGACATACAGTGCACAGGGCCACCATGCAGGAGAAGAAGACGAAGCGCTCATGCAGAGCTGCGACGAGCACACGAAGGCCCCGGTGGAGAGAGGTGAAGCCTGTACAACTCCAGCGTTGACATGCCCATGGATGCCGCTACGTGGTCTTGGCCAGGACAAGTCTCCTCACCGCCCTGCCCACCGCCTTTATAAAAAGTCGGGCTAAACTCCCTTCGTCTGAACCGCTCGAGGAAGCTGGACGTTCTTTGTACACAGAGCTACGTCTGAAAGAGACAAGCATTTCTCTATTTCTCTTTTGTGTTGGTTTCATTGCATCAGAAAACGACCTTCCTATTGATCGAATGACTCCCAATTCACCGGGACAGAAGGTAGGGCAACTCAAGCAACCGCGGACGAGTGAAAATTTGGGAATGCGAGTTAGAATTATTTGGAGGTAGCTAGGCTGTTAATATGTACTGGGCTGCAAGCTCAAATGGTAGTTAATGGGGCCTGTGGTTCTGTCATGCGACCCGCAACTTTGAAACAGGGTTGTGGAGCTGTCTTTATATTTCCCTACCATCGGCACATAAGGACCATACCAGTCCAGTGTTAAGATGCAGCCACCGTACCTGCTTTGTTCCGTTCCTTGAATACCAGCCGTAAGGGTTGCAGCTGGAAGGTGAAGGCGTCCTTAGCACCTTTGTCGAACGCCACACCATCCTCGTCAGGCGCAAATGAGATATCGAAATTGAGAGCGATGCGGGACAATGTGCTCCGTAATGTAATAAGAGCCAGTTGCTTTCCAGCGCACGCGTAGGGGCCTGGAAGTAAGGGATGTTAGAAAGCTGATGTGACGAGAAATAGGCCCGTTTCTAGAACTGAGGGGAAAAAAAGGGAGTGCAGTGCTCACCAATCTGGAAAGGAAAGAAAGCCCGTTCATCCTTTATCAAACGTCCTTTCTCGACCAACCAGCGCTCGGGGAGGAATTCCAAGGCCCGAACAAAGTATCGTTCGTCTCGATGGATCACCCATTGTGGGATCACCACAATTGTGTCTCCAGGGATCCACACTTCATCGATTTGGAGTCCCTGAGGAGGTGTGACCCGCGACAATCCGCTTGGCACAACAGGTTTGAGGCGGAGGGTTCCATTGATGATGGCATCTAGGTATGGGAAATTTTGACCTTCTCATAACTCCAGGACGCATCGCCTTCGGGAATATATTGTCCATGTGCTTCTGCAGACGTCGGTAGACCGACGGATTGGATGCCAAGACAAACATGGCGTGGGCAAGTGTTGTTCCTGTGGTATCACTTGCAACCTGTCAGCTTCTTGACTGGTCTGGATTGATTACACTCAGCCAAGTTTTGAGCATATTGCTCACCTTCCCGCGATGATGATGAGGCGAGCATCTTCCCTGAGGGCGAATTCTCCAGGAGGTGCGGACTGATCATTCTCGTCAATTGCCTTTAGGCTCCAGGAGAAAATGTCATCCGGGACCTCCTTATTGGATTGCCATACCTGGTATCTCTCTTTTAAATCCGAACCTCCCAGGAGCCTACCAAGCAAATAGACTTACTTTCTTTTTCTCCTCTACCTGCTTTGGAACATAATCGAAGAATGCTCCGTAGCTGCCAATGAGACTTGGAAATGACGCCAACATCGACAGCAGCCAAGGAACGCGAGATAAGAGACCAACAATCGCCATTTGGCCATGTAGATCTTTAAGGGTATCGTGTTCAGATACGCTTTCGAGCTGATGGAAATCTTTATCAAAGCCTACCTTCCCCATCACATCGTATGTAAGGTACGTAAGCCCAATCAGTAATATTAACGGGACAGCTCTGCTGTGCCTTCATCTGCCTGAGAAAAACATCGACTCTGGATTTGATTCTGGGTTCGTATCTCCCAAGCGCTACACCGTCATTCCAGCGTCAGTATGGACTAAAGATCACGCGCGAAAGGTAGCACATGAAGTGCTATCACAATGTGTAGGCGTCCAAGACCAGACCTTTGATGCCGAACCCTCGATCCCACGCTCTCCGTCTGCGACGATGGTCATCGGGGTCCCGGCTCGAGAGAACGGATATTTTAGCCACATCGCCGGAAACCTGACTGTAAAACGGAGATTTGCGGCACTCCGAGTGAGGTCCGTTGACAAGGACAGCTGCCGAGGGCCGATTGATGGATATCTCTCGGGGTCCTTGAAGAGGAGTTGTAAATAGAGTTCACATGAGCTGCCTGATTGATAAGGATCCCTACCGGTGAGAACGAAATCCCCATTCTTCCGATGCATGTCTTCCACCTCAAGGTAGTACTGGCGCGATTCGAAAGCCAACCACACGTTATAGAAGCGGCTCAGTTTCGCGCCCCACGGCCCTGGGAAGCGCCGCAGGCGATGAAAGAACAAACGATAGACAGTGATGCTAACAGTGAGACCAGCGTTGAAACAAGATCCAGCGAGAGAGGACAGTTTGATGGCCTGCAGCAGGGGCAGGTTGTGCACATTCAGGTATACACCTGTCAGCGCGGCCCAAAGGACAATGTAGACTCCCAGCAGACGCCATATCCTGTAATCTATCTCAATCGTTCGGATAGAAAGATGAAAACAGATCCCCAGAACAGAGTACATGATCGCTACGTTCTTGGGATCTGTAGGACTGAGTAATCCACCAGATGGTTCCATTCCTTCTGTATGATCTCAAAGGATTCTAACAAAAGTCCCGAGTGATTTAAGTGCGGAGGATACTCCAGCAGAGCTGGAAGGGTCCTCCCATGAATTCAAAAAGACTAGATAATGGGTGAGCCGTCACTATAGGTGCACTGGAAGCAGATCAAGCAAATAACCATCCCCAAAGAGCGATGATCCAATTCCCTCCAGCCACTTGGAACGTGTGCTTACCAATGTACTTATTGCGCAGAACAGCAGCATAAGTAGTAGTCAGATTATGTATTGCCGGCAATAGGCCGGAGATCCATACCAACAACTGTGGGATTCGCTTTTCTAGCCGGCATGTATGAGTGCAGTATGTAAGCTGGGCTTACCATACCTGCGTAGACACCTTGACAAGGACAGCGGCCAATGTCCGGTGTACTCCGTAGCAGCCACTGGAATCGTTACGATTCGGCTGCTTGTCATGAAAAATCAGGTGTTCACTTGCAGTACAGAACCGCAGTCCCCGACGGCCTAGACGGCACTGCACCGTTTTCTACTGGCTTTTGATTTACCTGACCCGGTAGACACACCGTTGGCCTCAGCGCTGGCGCACGCCAACATGAACTTCCCCGCCGCCGCTGCATGAACCATAAGCGAACGGCGTTGGTCCATATGAAGACCTTGAAGGGTGCATAAGATATCTCTTTTGGGTCCTTGACAACTCCTCCCTTTTATTCAAGCGCGCAAATCATTGAAGTGTTGCTTGGATGCTCAAAGTCTGAAGGTCTCCAGGAACTGGAGGGTCCATATAGGGAGAAAACCCGCTTCTCCGCTGTACTCTGTATGATCATGAATTCTCTTCAACGCCATCTCCCCGGTAGTGTCTGCTAGTCACCACAACCTCTTCAGCACGGTAGATACCACTCGTTCGTAGCTATGTTATAACAATAAAAAGTTAGCATAATAGGAGCGGCCATGGAGTCTGCCAGAAGAAAGCAACATGTGACTGTACTTACACTTTATCAAGTTCAGGAAATCGAGTTCATCTATCAGGGACTCTTGATTTGGTTGGTTCAGAAGGTTGTCTATAACTTTGCATGCAAGAACATGCCTATTGTAAAGTAGTCAGAGAACTAGATAAAAGTGCCACAATGAAGCGCAATGAATCAGAGAAGTGTAATAACATACCTCTAGCACTATTTGTAACACTGGAGACAATCTTACTCTCAAGTTCTTCTTCTATTCTGAATTTGTCTCATAGTTTATGAGCCTCATTGGCAATATACTGTGCAATATTGTATTGATTGTCCAGGTTATCCACTAGATCCAGCAAGATGCTTGCTGCTGACAACAGCTTGTTTTGAAGAGCTTCAATTTGTTGACTGACATATAAGAGATGGATCTGACCGCTTTTACTTGTTACCTGCATAGGCAGGTAAATAGCAGCTCAGGCTGCCCACCAGAAATCAAGAATCCCGAGCGGACGATAAAACCGCAACAGGGATAGCCCAAATTGGTGTTGCTGCTGGACATGACTAGCAAGCTCGCCGGCGGCTATACCCTGGAAAAATGACAGGCATTATGAGACCTGCCACATCAACCGCCGATAACAATCTCTTACAAATCAGGTACTTACAGGATTTTGAAAAGCAGGGTTGCGCTGATGGTACCTATACATATCACGCTGTTGGCGCCTCTTAGGAGAAGGCCTGTTAGCTTAGTACAGGTACTTCCTATCAAGCACACATCCACATTGAAATCCTTTCAACAACTGCTGTTATCAACTATCTCCCAGGACATTCTGAAGTGCTGAATTCAACAAGCATATTTTAGAACAGTTCGCTCGCGACTGCAGGTGGCCATTTCCGAAGTCGCCTCTTTATGCTTTTGATCATTCCTAGATTTGAGGATACTTGAAGTCAATGGCTGGATCCACTGAACAAGACAACCCAAATGCTGAAGCATCAATTGACCAAGACAATGCAAACGTCGAGTCACCCACTGGTCAAGTCAGCCAAAACACCAAACAAGCCACTGGCCTAACCCATACAGATATTGAAATTGATCACGAGGCTACTGAGAATGATTCTACTTATGGAAAGGAGCTTTCAACCTACACTGCTTCTCTCACCTCATCGGTCCTTAATTACAGGCATGAAAATGGCAGGACATTTCACAGATACCGCAATGGCACTTACTCTTGCCAAATGATGAAGATGAAAAGGATTGTCTGGATATGGTGCATGAAATGATAATGGTGATGCTGGATCATAAACTGTTCAGGGCACCTATCAAGTCACCACAACATGCTATTGATCTTGGTACAGGGACTGGAATTTGGGCCATGCAGTTGTATGTTGCAACATCTCCCATATCCCCATGCTGGTGTCATGATCCACTCTGTTCTAACATAGTTATCTACTTAGTGCTGATCAATTCCCTGCAGCTGAGGTTTTTGGTATTGATCTGAGTCCTATTCAGCCGACTCTTGTCCCACCAAATTGTAAATTCCTCATAGATGACATGGAGGATGATTGGGTGCATGACCAACTGTACAATTATCCATGGCCGTTACCTGGCTGCCAGTATCAAGGACCATCCCAGGCTGCTGAAACAATGTTACAAGCATGCTGCCCCTGGAGGATGGGTTGAAATGCAGGACTGGGATCCAACATTGTATTCAGAAGATGGGTCCACAAAAGGCACATCAATTGAACAATACTATGATTATGCTATTTTAGCTTTTAAAAATGCAGGAATTATGATAGACCCAGGACCACATTTGGAACAGTGGTTTCGTGAGGCAGGCTTTGTGGACATCCAGTTGAAAAGTACCGACTGCCTTTGGGGACCTGGCCAAAGGATCCATATTATGTATGTATATACTCTCCCAGAGTGCTGCAAGTGTTGTTTACATCCCTGACCCATAAACCAGAAAAAGCTTGGGACTTGGAATTTGCTGCAAGCTGAGAGTGGCTTTGAGGCAACAGCAATGGCAGTGTTGACAAGATATGAAAACTGGAAGCCAGAAGAAGTGACCGTTCTTGCGGCGAAGGTCCTGAATGATGCGAGGAATCGTAATATTCATGCAATGTTTCATTTTATGTTGTCTATGGTAGAAAGCCAGAATGATCTTCTGCAGCGCTTGTTGTACTGGGTTTTGAGTCAATGGATTTTGTTCATAGCTAGGCCATAGGCCTGTGGAGTCATTTGTTTCAACTTTGGGATTCTTGCAATACCCTTTCATCTATCTGTCAAAGGTGATGCCGCTCGCTCGCTTCTCAACTACGTTATTTGCAAGGGATTTTGTCAGACTGGCTGAATACCATATAACCCGGATGTTGTGTTACAAAAACTTTGCAAGTATAGCCCTGAATCAGTCTCTTCGGCCCCGGTCTCATATGCCTCCACGTCCCAGCATTATATAATCTCACTTCTAATATTGTGAGATTTTCTGCAACACACAGGATAAACAGGGCCAGGGAGAGATAATCGAAGATATTCAGGTATTTGTAAGAGAGCCTGCAGCTTGCTATCAACAAGAAGTGCACAGGACTAGTACACGGGGGCTACTTAGCTCTCCATGCTGGTGTTAGGAGAAAGGATTATACAGAGTACTCCTGTGTACAGTACATGATATTGGCTGACACAGTCAAAGACGCTAATATGCCGTTTCTCCTCATGCCCCAGTACTGTGTATTGTCGATGAATCTGTGTTGTTTTAGTGAATCAACGTACACTGGAGCTATGGATTAACGTCATTATTTATACTCGCTATATTATCCTCCAGTGAAGTAAATTGAAATTTCTAGATGCACTTAACCCATAAATCATCGGTTGTTTTCTTTTAGCTACATGTACTGTACAGGTAACAAGTGTATAAGCATGCCATGCCTCTGTTGGAAGATTAAGGGTTCGTCGTCGGTAGCGAGTCGGGAGTTAGACCCTGCATATGCCTCTACTGCCTTTGGCAGTTCTTTGTCTGCATTGCAACAGCTTCCACCCCGAACGCTGCAGCCTAGATTCAAACCCCTCGCTTGTTGACGCGGACAACGCTGAGCTTTGGAACACTACGCCATGCAAGCCAGGGGAGCCATATGTGTTTACACGGCGCAACTTGACCCCGCTGCGAGGTGACTGCGAGGCTACAGAGTTCACAAAGGAGACCAGCATTGTAGTCGTTCCCGCCAGTCTTTCTTCACCGGCATCACATTGCAAAGAGATGCTGTTAGACGCCAAAATACCAGTTCTCGCTTCAGTCAGCGGTCATGGCCTCTTTTTGTAGTTGTGCGGTATTTTGGTTTGACAGATGCTTTTCATGATGGTACAGCCAGAACAGCTAGCTGATACTCAGTCTCCCACTACAGTGACAGCAGGAGAGATGGTTGTTGAACGTTGACAAGCAAGAAGTATGTCTGTCACATTTATGAAGGTCAGTATAAAATGCAGCAGCGGATGAAGCTGGAGGCTCTCTCTAACTGAAATCTTAATAATCTTTATATGCAGATCCTCAGCTCAGATATCTTAGATATCAATCGAGGTGAATATCATGCAATATACCAATTATGATCAGGGCTATATATTTATTCATCCTGGGAATGATAGCCTGTTAACACTATATACGACAGAGCTACACAGAACATGCAGATCAGACAGTAAAGCATCAAAGTGAAGAGTTCTGAGTTGCTAAGAGAGATCTACCTCTCTCTATCTCTCTAGCTAGCTATCTATAAAAAAGTTGTGTTCTAGAAGCTTGCACTGTATAATATATATCCAGTTGGATATATAACATAGTACTGAATTCCACAATTCAATACACATTATGCAATTATCACCATTGCACTGAGCAAGCAGTACAGTACACACACCCCCAAACACACACACTCCCTCTCTCCCTCTTATATATATATATGCGCTGTACTTAGTAAGGTAATCACACCAAGACTTGTCTGCTGCTTGATTGATCCATGTCCAGGTCAGGAGTGCAGCTGAATACAATTCATACAGATCAATCGTACCTCATTGAAAACACCGCGTGTAGAAATAACAGATGACAGATGATATGATAAATCTTGCGACTTGTATATATGAATGACTTGGAAGCAGCAAGTGAACAGACAAGAAAGAGCGGAATCAACGCCACAGGGAAGTAAGCATGCAGCACTCTTTGCACGGCCAGTCGATCCAATCCAATCTGGATGCAGGCATACCACTGTATGACATTCACTGTAATGACACATGAGATTGATATGCAGGCCTGCAATTTCAGTATGAACCTGAGAAGAGATGCGGCAATCAATCAGATTATGTAAATTGGCAGACTCTATAACCGACTGTCCTCTTTCCAAAGGCCACAACTGGCCACAATTTTTCGGAATCCTCATCAGAAAAGGGACACACTTTTGTCTTGGAATCAATCAACAAGTGTCAGAGTGGGCCAGCCTGGCTGGCAGCCTTGCCTACATATATAGCCCTCCCGCGCGTCAGCCTGCCTTTCCTGCTTCCCACAACATTTCCAATGTCATCATCTCCACCACACTGAGAGTTTGACTGCCCTGCTGTCTCTGGCTGCTGGCCGGCCACCGATGACTCCTGAAGGCTAGCTCATCATGCCTAGGGCCATGCGCGTCATGACCTCCTAACCCAACACTAACCTAACCTGCTAGCTAGCCCAGGCAACTCATTGAGTCAAGATGCCTGCCTGCGAAAAAAAAAGCGGTCAATCACGACAAAATCAATCCTTGTTCAAGGAACAACGAGGAATCCCCCCTCTCCACCTCTCCATCCCTCCTGAGCTGACCAGTGCCGAAGGGCGCTGCAGGCAGGATATGCTACATGTACAGTACATGTACTACTCCGTACTTTCTATACCATACCACACTACCCGTGCCCCCAGCACCGCGCGCGGGTGCGACTCCGTTTCGTCGCGGCGGAAGCTTTTCACAGGATTCAAGACGAAACCGAAACCAAGCTTGAAAGGAAGACCCTGGGGGATATCCATCGGCATCCGGGGTAGGTGGGGGCAGCGGAGAAGCCCCGATATCGATTCGATCTCGAGCTCGATGTCCAGGCACCGCAGGCACTACCTAATAATCATAATATGTACTACGTACTATGTACTGTACTGCGGACAGACGGACGCGCGCCATCGATCCCATCGCAACCGCGCTGGGTCGAGTCCGCGAGCGTTGTGCTGTGCTGTGCTGTGCTGTGCACAAGACTGTAGCTTGTAGCTACTGTAGATAGATAGATAGATATCGATCTGGACATGTTTTTTCTGGAGGAACTGCATCAAGCGGGTAGTTAGGAGCTAGAAGGGTGGGTCGAGAGAGCCCCGAGGACCCTCGACTATCAGGGAGGGGTCATCAGGAGGGGGAGGATAAGGACGCAGGAGAACAGCGGGGAGTTGGGCCTTCACGGTTCGCTCGCTGGACGCAGATCCGGGCAGCTCCCTGCTGCGATAGGCGCGCTGCCCATCTGCCCATGATACAAGACGAGCCGAGAGGAAGACGACCTCGAGTCGGGGGTCTCCCAACGATCCGGCATGCGCACGTTCTCTTCTCCCTACGCGGTACGAAGACACAGCACTACACGGAGAGGACTCGCGAGAATGGCAACAGAGAAGCAATCAGATGGCATACGACGAGATATACAGCCTCCCACGCCCGTGCCCACTGTACAGTACAGCCGAAAGGAGAGCCAGCGCAGATGCAGAGGTAGCCAACAGACAAGACGCGCACACACACAGAGACCAGATACAAAACACGCAGACAAGATGCACACACACACACGCCACACAAAAGACAGACAGCAAAGCAGGCTCATCCAACGCCAGGGTCATCAATCAAATCAGGGCCGTGTGCCTTTTATACACGAACATGCAGATATAAACAGGCAAAAAAAAGGGGAATCACACTCGACAGTCCCAACGCGTGGATAGATACAAAGTGGATAAGATCAGACAAGCCCGTCGTACAGTGACAGCGCGCTGACGATGGTCTCGTCGCGCTTGCTGCCCTCCTTGAACTCCTCGAGGTCCAGGCTGCCGTTCTCGTCCTTGTCCATCATGCGGAAGATCTTGCGCACGCGCTTCTCGGGCGTGTCCTCATCCTCGGGCAGCTTGACCATGGAGCCGACCTGTAAATCCCTGCGTTAGCCATCCCATCCTCTTCTATTTCCATACGGTGTATGAGAAGAGAGGGAGGGGGGGGGGGTGGGGGGCTACCATCTTGTAGATGGCCTCCACGATGGCCAGCATCTCGTCGTAGGTGATCTTGCCGTCGCCGTCGATGTCGTAGAGCTGGAAGGCCCAGTCCAGCTTGTCCTCCATCTTGCCCCGCGACGTGACGGACAGCGCGCAGATGAACTCCTTAAAGTCGATGACGCCGCTGTGGTCGGCGTCGAAGACGCGGAAGACGTAGTTGGCAAAGGACGTGGGGTCGCCAAAGGGGAAGAACTGGCGGTAGATCTTCTGGAACTCCTCCTTGGTGAGCGAGCCCGACGGGCAGTCCTTCAGGAAGCCTGCACGGGTCAGCCTGCTGTCCCTCTTTCCAAGAGTATATATAATCCCGGGGGGGGGGGGGGAGCAGATCAACCTTTGTACCACTGCTGCAGCTCCTTCTTGTCGAAATGGGTCGCCTTCTGCAGCTCCTCGAGCTCGGCCGCGGAGAGCTTCGACTGCCTGCGCCACCACGTCAGCAGGGGTTTGTAGAGGAGCAGCCGGCCCACGCGATGCGACAGCGAGCGCACGAGGGGGGCCAGCATGCTGCTGACCGCTTCGTCCGCGCGGTGGCGTGCGAGCGTTCGCATGGTGGTGATGTGGGTGGTGGTGGCCGGGAGGAGGGCCTGCTCCAGGAGAGAGCGAGAGAGAGGACAGATGGCAGAAAGCAGGAGGCGGAGGTGCTTCGTCTGCAGGCCAGGCTTTTTTATACTTACGATTTCCCCATGATGAGAAGCGCTCCGCGCAGAGGACGGTGCAGCTTCTCGACCAGGCGGCGGACGAGGGAGATGGGGCCGACTTGCGCGCGCGGGCGGCGGTGTTCTCGATCTGGCGGTGCTGCGGTGGTCCCTGGCAGACGGGGGCGCCTCGGGGCTGGACGGCAGGGATCGCGACCGGACGGGCGGACAGAGAGGCTGGACGGAGAAGTTGATCGAGAGAGCTCGGCAGCGCGATGGAGAGACGAGGCAGCAGGTTATATGGATCGTGAGACGCCCGGAGAAGACAAGATGCGATCCGTGGGAACTCCCGCTGGTCTCGACCCCGTCGGTGGCTGTGCCGCGACCGGCGGCCGTCTCTCCACCTTTTCTCTTCTTTTTCGTGTTCTGGTTCTTTTCCTTTTTATTTTTTCTTTCCTTCTCTTCTTCTTCTGCTTTTGTTTTCCTTTTTTTTGCCCTCTGTTCTTCTCTACAAAAGCAGCCCCTGCACGTCACGGGTCGCCTGCCGTGGCCGCAGACGCCCTCCTATTGGCCGGCCGCCCGTTCCACCAGCCACAGCGGCGGCCGCGACCTGCGCCACCTGTGGCTGCCGTGACATGTACTACAGCGACGATTAGAAATCCGCCAGGACTCCGCAACGTCTATATCAGAGACGAGGATCATAGTGTTAGTATTACAGAGACCAGGATCCGCCTCGTTGGCAAGGAAGTTGCGGTCTATGTTGGGTTTGATCTTTCTTTGCAACTCCATAGTAACCCGTTAACTCTGCCATGCCGCCATGCTCCCAACTCAAGGCAATTGCCACCTGCCCTCCCGGAGCTGACGGGGAGGAACACAACGGGATCCTCGGGTTCTCACGTGTCGGATGCTCCGGGACGGTGAGCCTGATTTCATCACATGTTCAATTGACCTGTTAAGCACGGCTCCGCGCGATACCAATAGACAGAGGTCCATGATATATTCCCGCTCCCGCACCGCTACTCCAGGCCTCCGCGGAAGAAACGGACTTCATCGGTCGTAGTTGACCACCGGGATCGTCGTGTCCTCCAGGCGCACCGGCAGCCGGGTTGCGCGCGCCCACGCCTGAGTACTTGTTCAGCCACCCCGGCACCTGCTGGTGCCACACCAGGCTGTTCTCCGGCTTCAGCACCCTGCTGCTGTCAGTCTGGCCGTTGAACTGGTCAAGTTAGCCTCCACTCACCAGGACGTCAAGAGGGATCACGTACGTCGTGCTGCATGGACCACAACTCTTCCGTGGAGATCTCGGCGTCGGCCACAACGGTCCCGTCGTGGCTGACCAGCGCCTTGAACGTCCGGCCCCGGTCGTTGCCCTGGATCCAGTTGATCCTGCACCCGCCGTAGCTCGCCCCCGCGGCGACCCCCGTTGGCCGTGTCGACAAAGTCAGGGTTGCTGTCAACATATTCCCAGGCCTTCACCAGGTCGTCGTACGGTGTGCACCGCCTGTTCCCGGTCAGCCGGTGAATGCAGCATACAGAGATGGTGACCCGACACCTACCCCGGTCATTCTGAACGGCATCCTGGAGCTTTTCCCCAAACCCACTGCTCCCGGTTGGGTTCGGTGCGATCACCCCGTACCCTTGGTCCGCAAAGACCTTCGGATTCCACCGGGGGCTCCAGGAGTCTGCCCAAGACCCCTGCGGGCCGCCGTGGATGTAGAGCAGCAGCGGATAAGGGTTGTTCTTGCTGAAGTCTCTGGGGTAGACGATCCAGGAGTGAATCTGAGCAGTGGGAGCGAAGGAGTCCAATTGCGTATATATATATATATATATATGGGGCCACCTACATCGGTCCAGTTCCCTTCGTAGTAAAACTCGTCGATATCGGCAGGGCTCAGGCCACTCGATTCGGGGTCAACATCGTTGGCCGCGAATAGGGTCTTGATGAGGCCGCGCTCAGGGCTTGCGATGTGGACATTTCGACTCGTCCGGATCGCACCAAGACGGTCGAGTCCGGAAGCAGATGGAAGGCGGACACCGCGCCACCGTCCGTGAAATTCTGCGGGACATCATCCGGACCCGCATTGGTTGGCAGAGAAAACCGTGTGACGCGACCTCGGTCCTCGCTGCTGACGATGAATGTCTGTCCATCAGCGGTCCACTTGACCGTGTCGGGAGACCTGTCCCGGTCGGTCGCGACGCTCGAGATGGTCTCCTCCGAGCCGATGGTGTAGACATCCAGGACTCTGCGGTCGGACTCGTAGTTGTCTTCTTCCATCTGGAGATAGGCAAATGCTACCCATTTACCATCCAGGGAGATGTCATCATCGGAGGACCCCCCGAACGGCGGATCAGGAGACTCTGCATTCTTGATGCTCGAGACCAGATTGTGGAGGCCTCCCTCTCAGCTGTACGTGGCAGATTCGCCATGGCCATGGCCGGTGCTCTTCTGCGTCAGAACACCGGAGAAGCCGGCGTTGAACTGGGGAGCCAGCCATGGAGTCCCCATGGCGCACGTAGATGCTGTCGTAGATGCGCGCAGAGCTCCGAAAGGGGGGGGGGGGCGCCGTGACCAGGTTCTCGTTGTAGGCGGTGCCATCGGCATGGGACTTGCCGGACCGCACAAAGTGAATGTCACCGGCGGTGGTCTGCACGGCCTTCAGTCCGGACAAGGGAGCGGGCCGGGAGCCCGCCTTGGACCTGTTCGAGACGTCAGCACGGCCCTGAACCGGGAGTTGCTGGTTGGGGGGACGCACGCATCGGCAAAGTCGGTGACATCGGACACCCAGAGCTCCACGCCAAGCCGGCGGAGCAGCGCAGCCGTCTTGGCCTGCGCGCGGAGCGGTGTGATGCTCGCGCGGAGCGAGGCACGGTCTGGGGCTGCAGTGCTCAGCAGAGGGCAGCAGACCTGGATCGGATGGCAGACCGCACCGGACACCGACGGTCTGCGGCGCACGCTCGCGCGATCCCTGGACCGCCATTGCGAAACCGGGCACGGTCTCGACGCCGGGCCGAACATCCCCGTGGCCGCGACGGCCGCGAGTCCCGTGGGGGCGCCAGGCGCAGGGCCTGCCTTGCCGCCTGAGGCAACCGGCTTAGTCATCCGCGCGGCCGCACCCGCGCCCCGTCGCATCCACACGGGGCCCCGGACCGTCGCGGACGGGAGCGAGGATCCCACCGTCTCTGCTCCGCACTCTGCTCTCTCGACAGATATGTCACGGTGCCTGCCATGGACGCCGGTCCGAGTCCCGCTGCGTCGACCTCCGCGCCGAGTCGGCGCACCAACCCGCTGGGGCCCAGGGCAAAACGCGCCTGCGACCAGTGCAAGTTCCGCAAGATCAAAGTACCGCCGTCCGCTCTCCGACTCTGGTCTCTGCAACCCGCCATGCTCATATCAGTTCGCAGTGTAGCCTGTCGCATCCCTGTGCAGCATGCCTCTCCATGGGCTTCGAGTGCACCTTCTTCAAGCCGCAGAAGAAACGCGGTCCCGTGGGACAGTGAGTGCCTGGCGATCCGCCCGCGGATTCATGGATCATCTCGCTGACGGTATTCCCATCCAGCCGCGTATCGGAAATTCGACGACAGCAGGGTCAGGTGCTGTCGACTCACCGGGCCCCCGAAGAAGGATCCGCCGCCGGCTCCCCGGCCAGCCAGCCCGCTCAGTCCAGCGAAGCCGACTCGCCGTCGTCCATCGCGCTGCCCGGCTTCGAGTTCCCGTCCCAGCGGCCCCCGTCGGCCACCGTGGATGGCAGCCAGGTGAACCCGTCACCATCCCAGCCGGCCCCGGGCGCGGCGTCGGCCGCGCTCGATCGTCGCGGGGACAGCCCCGTCGGCTGGGGGGACCCCCAGGATGTCGAGTACTGGCTCCCCAACAGCCTCGACTCTCCGCTCCCCGTCTTCGACTTTCCGGGCAGCAGTCTCCATGTCAAGCCAGCCCTGCCACCCATCCTCCCGGCGGGGCTGGGTGCTCCCCGGTTGGATGTCTCGACGGAGCAGCCTCTCTCCAACACGTCGTATTTCCCGGTCTCGCAACCGACGCGGGACGCGGAGGGAGACATGTGGCCTTCCTACATCAGCGAGGCCAGCTTGATCCCCTGGATTGACGTCTACTTCGACCGGCTGCACCCCACCCTGCCCGTTCTGAACCGGTCCTCCCTGTTCACGAGGATCTTCTCGCGCGAGCACCGGAGGAATCCGCAGTTTGGCTCCCTGTTGCTGTCGTTATGCGCATTCTCGCTGACCCAGCCGGTCGAGATCACCGAGCGGCCAACCTCGTCGTCGCGGGCGCATCAGGCAAGGTCCATGATGAACGAAGCCACGAAGATGCGCAGCTGCTCGGATTTCGGCGAGAACCCCACCCTGGACGCGGTCCTGACCAGCTTCTTTCTCTTCGCCTGCCTCTTCGGAAGCAACCAGCACAATGCGGCGTGGCTCCGTCTGCGAGAGGCGGTGGACCTCGCCGCGACGATGGGTCTGAATGACCCGGATTCGTACCAGAATCTGTCCAGCGAGGAGAACGGCCAGCGACTGCGGACGTACTTTGTGCTCTCGGTGACGGAACGGTGCGTGGATAGCCCCCCCCCCCCCCCCCCCCCCCCCCCCCCCCCCCGTGATATAGAAACGGTTCTCGATTGACCGCAGTCCACACAGAGCGTATGCCCTCCAGCGTCGGCATCCCATTGGCTTCCGGGGCCGACCGGCCTTCAGCATGCGCCCCATCCACGAGTTCATCCACAACGCCACGCACAGACTCGTGTCGGACATCATCGTCCACAACGAGAAGGATGCCGTCGGGATGATGGGCCTGGCTCTGCTGATGGAGCTGTTCGACGCGATCGATGAAGACATCATCGAGTGCTGGAACGGCCGCTGCAGCGCCCGAGATGGTCGCTGCCAGGGTCTCGACGAGAACAAGGCGCTCACCGTGCACCGGAATCTCGTCCGCGTCAACCGCTACGAGCGATACCGGAGCGGTAACTGGTCTGCCCCGGGCGATCCGTCCTCCTCCGGCGACGGTCACAGCGGTCTGCCGCGGATCATGCTGCAAGACACGCAGTATGCGGATATCTTCATCACCCAGCGGTGGCTGCAGAATCGAATTTGGCATCTCTGTTCGAGCCACGGGCTCCTCAAGGCCCACCCGGATCATCCTGAACTGGCGCCCCATTACGCCATCGCCGTCGCCGAATCGACCCTCGATCTGTGCCGGTCGCTGCACCTCAGTGCCATGGAAGTCCACGGAATTGGCCTGGTATGTCTCGTCCACCATCTCCGTCGTACCCCCTCCCACGCGACTCCATCTAACCAAGGACAGGTCGAGAAACTATACGACATCGCCACCAGCGCAATAAACATCGCGAGCAACGGGGCCTCGTTCAGCAATGCCCCGGACGGCAATCCGACCGAAGCACCTGCGGCCGGCGACATGTTCTTCTCCGCCCCACTCCCTCCACAGACGTCACCTGCCCCGGCGCCAGGTACCGCCTCGATACAACCTATCGCTCAGGGATTCTTAAAACTCCTGACCGCCCTGCGCGGCGGTAACCACCCGTACCTGGAGAGATACAAAGCCCATCTGCACTCCATCCACGTGATGGGAAACGAGTACCCGGGAGTGCTGGGGCTGCAGTAATGTTTAATCGGCGCGATGTGATCCCGTGTCGTTACTGCTTCTGGACATATCGTTTTTGTATACCCGTTTTTGCTCAGGACACCTCACTCTGTTCGTTGATACGAGAAAATACCCGTTTGTCTCCAGGTTATCTGGCTGTTTGAAACGTTCTCAGAAAGTCGCCGAAAGACGTATATACACATATGCAGAATCACACACAAAATAATCTATATGACACACAACACGACTCAGCCGAGTCCATCAGTAAAACTCCCGTCATGCTTTACCTTTCCACCCTGAGGAAGACCTCACACCGCCTCCAGCCCATCCCAGACCACTGCACGCCGCAGCACGGCCGCAGAACCACCGCCACCGCCATTACCTTGACCGTCGTCTAGCTCAGCAAAGAACCTCACCCCGTAGCACCGGCGGCTCTCGGGGGTGTATATCCTCGTCGACACGGCCGTCCGTCCATTGACGAACACCTCCAGGACGCTGGTGTCGAAGAACGCGTGGATGCGCAAGGGCTCTTCGACCTCCTCTCCCTTGCCGTTGATGTACGTGAACAGCGTGTGGGGGGCGGATTCGGGGTCGTGGTTGATGCGTGGGTGGAAGTCTGAGATTTGGGGCCGCTCGACGAGGAGGGTTTCGTCTCGGGGGTGGAAGGAGATTGTTGTGCGGGATTGGCCGTCTGGACATTGTCAATTCAGTGAACACGTTTGGGGGATGGAATATACGGTGTATATATATATATATATATATATATATATGTATATATATATACATGTATCAGAGACGACGTACCTGCTGAATGGGCTATCAGAACCCCAACACGAGCACACCTGCTACCGACGACGAACTCCGAACACAGCTCCCATCGCGACGTCGTCAGAGTCAACGAACTCTCGGCCGCTGCCAAATTATCATCCCGCAACTCGATCCCAGCAACCTCACCCTTCCTCGCCCTCGCGCGAAGCCTCTCCAGCCTCCGATCAGGGTAGACCCCCAACGTCCGAACAGTATACGTCCCATGCGGATCGGGAACCGTCTCAATCGACGTGATCGACCGCAGCTCCGAACACCTCGCCCGCTTCACCCTTCGCAGGGTGGCCAGCGCCACGACGCGCGGCAGGGCGATCAGCCCGCTCCAGCCCTGGCGATGGCGCAGGGGGTCGGGGAGGTCTTCCTCGGTGATCCAGCCGTAGACGATCTGGTTTCTGGATACGGGATCCCAGAAGGAGTTGGCGGCGTAGTAGCAGCCGTGGTCGAAGGTGCCGGAACAGGAGTACCTCATCAGCGGACCGGGACTGGAAGAATCACGCTCGTTCCGGGGCAGGAGCTTCACGGACATCCAGAGCTGAGATCTGGATACTCGCTCCTGGTTACCGTTTTCCCTCTGTTCGCCATTCGTTGGCCTCTTCCGAGGTAAACACCCCTCGGCTCCCATGATCATGAAGTCTCTGGATACGCCCTCCTCATCGCTCAGCGTGATCACATTCGCCACCTCCCAGTTGACACCGAAATCGCCGGACCACCTCCCCGGGCGGAAGTTCAGTCCCACGTCGACCAGGTATCCGACATACGTCCACTCTCGCAGATCCCGCGCGTTGATCGCGTAGACGAACACCGTGGGCGTGCGGCCCGCGATGCCGCCGGAGATGAACCCATACAGCACCTCTTCCGCCGACTGACCATGTTGATGTTTGCGCATCTGCATCGACGGCCACGGCGACACAAACGGGTCCCTCCACCCCGTAACCTCGATCCCAGCCGGCGGCCCCTCCAAGATAGGATTGCACGGGTGCCTTTCCCACGTCCGTCCCCCGTCCCTCGACACCGCCACGCTCAGACTCTCACTCCCCACCACATACGGCAACGAATAATGGATCGGCAGCCGCCTGACGGACGTATACACAACGGTCAGCGTCCCATCCCTCTCCCCATTGACACCCATCGGGAGAAAACAGCCCGTGAAGACGCCCTCACGGTCATACGGCTCGGACGGAGCCAGGCACGGCGCCGGTGAGCTTTTCCAGGACACGAGATCAGAGGACACCGCGTGGCCCCAGGACATGTTGCCCCAGTCGTTGCCGCGCGGGTTCCACTGGAAGGAGAGGTGGTAGAGGCCCGTCGTCGGGTCGTAGCCCGGGCCGCAGGGGTCGTTGAGCCAGCCGTGGGGGGCGAGGAGGTGGAAGGAGGGGCGCCATTGGAAGAAGCATGGGGGTTGGAGGTTTTGTCTCTCGTCCTCGAGATCACGATCCTTCTTTGCGGCACTGTCAAGGGTACGGTTATGGTTATGTTTGGATTTGAAGTATTCGGGCTGGAGGTCAAGGAGAGCCGCGTTCAGCAGTTCGGGAGTACTCTTGGTTCTTGTGAGGACATCCATGGTAGCATGTTCGTCTGGATCGTATCACACCGGGACCTTCGAAAGAAGAGAGAATCCATGAAGACGACACTCCTACGCTTCGAAAACGAAAAGACCGACGAGAATAAGTAGCAGACTCCATTCTACCCAGGCACTTCACCACCTGCCTACTTGGGCAGTTGTAGGTTGGTACTGTACACATACACGCCATGGTCCTGTATAGTTGGCGGTATATCCTCGGAGGGGGGACCATCCGGCAAACATCACGGCAACGAAAACGCCCATGGAGATAACAATAATAAGGGCATAACGTGCCAATCACTGCGTTATCATGCACGGCGATCATCGAGATAGATGCCTTGTCTGTCGGACTCGCAATACTCGGCAAAACGTCGGAGAAACCCCCCCCCCGCGAGGCTTGTTTGATAACGGCCATCACCGTCGGCGGGGGAAGACCGGGGAGAATCTCTGGAGATGCTGGAGAAATCGGGAGAGTTCTGGGATTCCCCGGATGGAGCTCTCCACTGGCCAAGTTGTTGTCTCATGGGGTTGGGACAGCGTGATTGCGGATCGCAGGCATGTCTGCAGGCAGGGATTATCGATAAGGGATATAAATTGGAGCGAGGCCCGCTCGTTATCCCCGTCTGGTCTGTGTTCCAGGGGCTTTTCCTCACGATCTTCGTTGTCTCTCACAATTGCCCATCGATTGGGACAAAAAATATATACAATCCCGAACCGACATGTCATCAATCGAATATGCAGAAAAGACACCAGACGCCGCTGGAGACGAGGTCAGGAAAATCGAAGTCCACCATGTCGACGGGGTATCGTCTTCCGAGATCGCCTCGCCCGATCTCAAAGCGGAGGGACGCGCAGTCAATGCGCTGCTGATTCTGGCCTGTGTGGCCTTCGGCGCGGCCTCGTTCCTGTTTGGGTTCGATAACAACGTGATATCGCCGGTCGTTGCGCTGGAGCCGTTCGTATGTCGATTCGATTGCATCCGATTATCGTGTCCATTGGTTGCAACAGAGGCTGACCACTCATACAGGTTGCAAAATACCAAGGCCCCAACCCCAAGACGGGCAAACTCGTCTTCACGGCCCGCAACCAGAACCTGCTCTTCTCGGTCCCCCTCGTGGGATCCGTCATCGGCGGGCTCGCCGCATCTCCCCTGAACAACCACTTCGGCCGGAAGTGGCCGCTGATCGGCGCCTACGCCGTCTCCATCGGCGGAGGCTTCCTGCAACTCTTTGCCCCGAACCTCGCGGCGTTCGTGGTCGGGCGCTTCTGGAACAACGTCGTCATGGGCGTTGCGAACGCCACGGCGCCGCTGTATCTCTCCGAGGTCGTGCCGCCCTCGATGCGAGGGAGGAGCGTCACCTCGATCAATATCCTGTCCCTCTGCTCCGGCGTGGTCGGGACGATCGTGGTGTACGGCACGCACGGGATCAAGGGCAAGCTGTCGTACATGATTCCCCTGGCTATCCAGTGCGTCCTGCCCGTGATCCTCATCCCGTTGACCGTCTTCCTGCCGGAGAGCCCGCAGTGGCTGGTCGCGAAGCAGCGGATGGACGAGGCGCGCCGCAACCTGCGCAGGCTGCGCGGCTTCAGCGACGCGCAGGTCGACCAGGAGCTGCGCATCATGAAGCTCTGCGAGGAGAACGAGCGGCAGTTGACCGCCAACGTGCGCTTCTGGGAGATCTTCAACCGGCAGAACCTCAAGCGCACGCTGACCGCGGGCTCGTTCTACTCGCTCAACCAGATCTCCGGCATCATCCTCTCGACGACCTACACCACCGTCTTCCTCACCGAGCTGGGCGTCGGCAACGAGTTCGCCTTCACGGTCATCGCCTCGTGCTGCACGCTCGCCGGCACCATGGCCGCTCCGCTCGTCATCGACCGCACCGGCCGGCGCCCGACGGCCCTGACGGGGATGACGGTGCTGCTGATCATCGACGTGATCGCCGGCGCGCTGGCCTTCCAGACCGGCAACCGACAGGCGACGCTCGCGATCGCCGCGCTCTCCTTCATCTTCAACTTCTTCTGGGCGGCCTCGTTCTACTCCCTCTCGAACCTGATGCCCTCGGAGATCGCGACGCCCAAGCTGCGCAACCACACCATGGCGTACACGATCGCGTGGGCGCAGACCACGGCCGTCATCACCACGCTCGCCGTGCCGCAGCTGACGGCCGCCGACGCGGCGAACCTGGGCGCCAAGACGTACCTCGTCTTCGCGGGGTGCATGGCGTGCATCATCGTCTTCGTGTACTTCTACCTGCCCGAGACGCGGGGGCGCACGTTCGCCGAGATCGACGAGATGTATGACGCCGGGATCCCCATGCGGCGCTGGCGCGACTACGAGACCACGACCGCCGCGAAGCAGGCGAGTCTGGTTCCGCGGGAGCTGCTGCTGCCGAAGGCTTGAGGCCATTTCATGATTGGGATGAGCGGAGAGTGATGCAGAGGAAGGTACCAGACCAGTCGCGGTCCCCGTTGCATGGGACGCTAGAGGAAGTATATACCAGGTTTCTCATCTCAAAATATGTTCACATTAGACGAACGACCTCCTCAGGTCATGTTGATAATGTATGATAGTATATAACAGAATCGTGCTTTCCAGACGCCATAGAAACATGAAAACGTTTGGGACATTTTGCTGTGATGAATATGATGATGATAGTGGAATGTTGTAGCGTACTGAGGTGTTTTGACGGGACAGCCCTTCGGTCCCCAACTGGGGATTGGCCCTCAGCGTATACCCTCTTTATGAGGCGAATTTCATTCCTCCGTATCTTGGGTGTGTCTTTGGGTGTGCTTTCGTGTGTGTGTGTGTGTGTGTGTGTGTGTGTGTGTGACTCACTTCCATGTCCCAGGGAGTTCTACAGACTCGGTGTCCTCCGGGGTCTCCATTCTTCATGCCTTGGATCTTTTGGTCCTAGGAAGAGGTCGTTCGGATTTGGTTTCTGTTGTTTCCCTCCTGAGACTGATGGAAGCTTTTTCCCTGATCTAGCTACCCCTTCTCCCCGGTCAGCTCGCCTCCTATAATGAGGCTTCGCGGAATACGCAGGCTGTGTGGGATAATAATGATGTTTTGACCAAACCGGCAACACTACCAACTTTGTCTCGTAAGTATCTGTCCTTACATAGTCCAAACATGATGGATCTTTTGTTTCTTTCTATTGTGCTGCTAACAACAGCGTTTAGGGAGGCCAAAGTGACACTGATTCTGCTATTGCCTTGTAAGAATTAGGCTGACTTATTACTTCTTACCATCCCACTAACTGTGGATATGGCACTATTGATGGCAGTGACATTACATCTATTACTTCAAGCATCAAAAATTATGTGTGAGTGTTGCTGTATCCTTATATCAGGCATTTGGGCAATTGAGTTTGCCGAGTGAGATGGCCCATGAGGATTACCTATTGTGGTATGACACAGTGACTGGCGAGGAGATAGCATGCATCCAACTGCAGAAGTTCTCGGTACAACAGAGCTCTCCCGATATTGGAACCACAAGCTGATATGTGCACATAGGGAATGACTTGAGTCCTATACAGCCGTCCCGGTATTTTCTTGATAGTCACTACATCTTGGATATTTTAAAGATGCTGACTCCTGGCAGGGTACCAACAAACTGTAAGTTTGAGATAGACGATCTCGAGGCAGACTGGACCTACACTCGTAAATTTGAATACATCCATGGCCGTGAGCTGGAAGGGTCTGTCTGTGACTATGATCGGCTTTTCAAACAGTGCTTTGATTATCTGCGACCAGGAGGATTTCTTGAGATGCAATCCATCAAAGTGAATACAACTTCAGATGATGGATCACATGAAAGTGCAAAGAATACCCTTAAAATTGCAGAGCTTATCTTACAAGCTAGCAGAGTGTTTGGAAAAGACATGAACACAGTGAGAACCTGGAAGGAAAGGATGGAACTGGTAGGGTTCACAAATGTCACAGAGAGAATTTACAAGGTAAGGTCATGGGGTCCTATACACCTAATGTATCAATCCGTCACAGACTGATCGTGTACCACATAGTTACCTCAAAGTCCGTGGTCCAATAATCCTAAGTTGAAAAAGCTTGGGATGTATAACCAGGCGAATGTGCTGGAAGCTCTGGGTTCCTATACATATGCACTTTTATCCTGTGTTCTCCGGTGGAACAGATTGGAAATAGAGGTGCTTTTGGCTGGTGTGCGACAGGAGGTCAAGGATTTGTCGATTCATCTCTATACACATGTCTATTTTGTGTACGGCCAGAAGCCCAAAGAGCAGCGCCGAGAAGTGTGATGACAGGGTTCTATTTTCTCTCCTCCGTCTTCGGTTCATTTTCGCCATTCTTTCTACTCTTGTTTCTCCAACCCGCCTTTCTTCTCCATTTCCCCCTTTCTCATGCCCAAGGACAGTTCCCATCATGCTTCTCTTGCGCCTTATCTATGTCCACATATACCGTCAGCGACGGATGTGCATGCATTGATGGATGCAACAATGCAAGGTGGTGAGGGTAAAAATATTCCCGATACGCCTATCCTTCAGACCAAATGACGATCCGGATACGCCAAGGTAATGATTGAATTCGGCTCAGAAATCCTGTGCCGAGGGCGTGAATATCAAAATTGTCACTCACAGAATGAGAATTGCCAATGCTACAAACATCAATCATATCAGCGCTCCCACAGTCGGAGTCCGCTGCTCCTGAAGCTCATATTTGTTCTGGCCAGATTTGCTCTTCACATCAAATCTGTCTTCTGCCTTGGGTTTGTCTTCGGTCGTTATCTCACTCTTGAGGCTCAACCTTGTTGATTCCCTGCTCCTGGTCGGTGGTGTCCGGCCGCAAAGGTGAGCCTTCAGCTGAAGACATGATGGAAGCATGGATGGACGCATGTCCATCTTTCAAGGAGAGGCATCGTGGAGGCGAGGTGTAGCCTCATCATCATCGGTAGGTGCGGGCTCTTATTATACTGCAAAACTGCACGCGGCTCGGTCTTTGGGCGCCTCGTGACGAGAGCCGATCAGCATTTGGATTGGGACCAATATCTGATTACCAAGCGTACGAAGCTCAAGAAAGTTGACCATAGGCTGAATAGATGCAGTAGAGCGCGTCACCAGCAGGCAACGCGACCAAAGGCATTTACCTGCCATGCGCGGTTATCAAGGGGTCTCCCGCGGTTGCTCCAGTCAGACACAGCACTCACTATATCCATGCAGCCTGCAGGCTCAAACGGCTATCTAAGTCCAGGCAATAGAAATCTTCTGCGGCTGAGGTGGTGAAGGCCCATGGGAGCGTAACATCTCTAAGAATCACACGCCTTGCGCTACTTCAAGGTGGTGTTGCTCACCTGCCATAGTGTGGACGGCAATCAACAGAGTAGCTAGGACATTCACTCAGTACCAGGTATATACCGTACCGACAGGCAAGAAAGTAGTACCATGTATCTCACCCGATCGCACCTCCATCCATAAAACCACCCACAGAAAATACCTAACAGAGCACTGGGATAGTCTCCCCCAGAAGCTGGATAGGAGCAAAACCCAAGCAGGAAACCTGCTCGCAAGAAGTCTCCAGAGAACAAAATTGATATGAAACAACAAGAAACACCTTAGCTAGACAGACACTGCCATCAGCGATCGTGATCTCAAGAAATGCATTGTAGTTGAGGCCTGCACATGGCACTGTCATCAAGAGGAGAGGGGGCCGCAAATATGGGCAGAATCTCATCTCGGACCAATACAATAGGGCCCAGCGGTTGTAGGAGCTATATAGCTATATGGGTCCCCACCCACCACTTTGGACGGTGAGATTCCACCTTGTTGTCAAATGGTAATAGAATTCTGAATCAAGTAACCAAGAAGCAGTTGTATTTGGCTGTACATATAATACCCGGTGGAACTCTTTTGCAGAATAATTCCCTTCATCGCTACTTCTCATATTGCCCTACCCTGCCCGACTGGTGTAGTATATGCACTGGGCACTCGATTTGAAAGATTTTAGAGCACTCTACTTACTTGCTTGTAGTGTTCTGAATTCGTCAATGTTCGCCAATCTGATTTGCTTTGAGAACTGGTTCCCTATAGATGCATTGCGACTTGCAATTGTGGATAGTACGGTACTTATCTATATTAGAGAACGGGGGGAAAGAAAAAGATCATATCAATTCAATATATAACCACATAAGGTGTATCATATCGCATCAGATCATAGCATAGCGACATAACTAACTGGCGACGCCCAGACAACCGGACGAATCAATCATCGCTACATCGCAGGCAGTTCTTGACGATAAAGCCATACATAGCAAGTCATGTCATCCAAGACGTGAAAAAGTCATAGAAAAAGCGCTCTCAATCATAACCGTAACCGTCGCACTTGAAGCTAAGGTCATCAATTCATCGACAAAATCAAGCCAACGCCCCCATCGGATCCCACAGCGGCAGGACCTTCGGCTCCTGGCTCAGCACGTCTCTGACCTCCTTGCTCACGAACCGCGGGTCCACAACGACCTGGTACACAAACTCGTCCATCCACTTGTCCGTCATGACGAACCAACCCTTGTCGCCCGCGTTCTCGCCCCACGAGTTCTGCACGCGCCAGCGCACGGGCTTTCCGTTCTCGACGTGCACGGCCGTAAGGACCATCGCGTGCGTCATGGCCGACTCGCCCGTCTCGAGGCGGTCGGCCTTGCTCATGTTGAGGGAGATGTTGAAGCCGATGGCATAGTCGTACAAGTCCGTGTCCATGATGCCCGAGGCCGAGTCGGAGAACTTGCCGACGTCGCTGCCGAAGAAGACGGGGATGCCGGCGCGGAGCATAGAGATGGCCGCGGATTTCATGGTCTAAATGCTGTTAGTGAACCCAAAATTCATTTTCTGTCATAGGGATGGAATACATACGTTCATGTCAACATTAACGTACGTGACGGGCCTTCCACCGATGACATTCCCAAGCCGCTCGACCGTCAACAGACGCCCATACTCGTTCCTCGGATCATTGACCAGGCTGAAAAGCTGGTGTACGTCCGTTCCACCGCACACTCGGATAGCCTCCTTGTTGGAGAGGCTCGCCGCAAACTCCTTCGGCGTCATGGACAGCTTGTGGAATTTACCGTTGGCGTCGTAGAAGTCCCAGTTGAACTTCTTGTCCGGGCTCGGGGGAGGCCCCAGCATGATAGTCAGGATGGTATGTATCTCGTGCATGAACTTGTCCTTCTTCTCCGCCAGCAACGCCTCCGTCTTGGCACCCCCGCCGCGAGCAAACTCGCGCAAAACCAAGGCATGCTCCCGCAGCTTCGCTGTGAGGAGCGAGTCCATCTTGGAGCTGTACTTAGCGTTGTACGAGTCGGGATACAGCACCTGCGGCACCAGCCCGTACTTCTGCACCAGATTCGCAACCATGTCCCACTGTCCACCGTCCCCGACGGGGCTGGCCAGCAGCGTCTGTACCAGCCGGCTGTCGAGGTCCTGATCCGCGGTGTCGATGATATTCTCCAGGAACCAGTTGGCCTTCTCTATCTTGTCCCAGTAGAAGAGGTACGCCTGGCTCAGCTCAAACTCCTTCAGGTTGTACTGCTTCATGAGGGCGACGCGGAAGACGTTGGTCGAAGCGAAGAGCCAGCAGCGTCCGGAGGAGCGCTGGTTCGTGATGGGGGCGCCCTCGAAGGGGATCTTGATGTTGAAGGTCTGCGTGTCCGCCACGGTCGCGGCATGGCTGGTCAGGATGGAGGAGATGGGGTTTGAAGAGAGCGCAGAGATGGCCAGGCGGTTCTACAGTAAGAAAAAAATCGTGAGCAGCGGTCGCATCAACTTCACTAACGGTCAACCATACCTTTGGATCAGCCAGGAGTTCCTCCTCCCAGCGCTTCGTCTGCGAGATGGAGACGGTCGTCGTCCTCTCCCGGGGGTAGTAAGGAGGCGCTGCGGAGACGAGCTCGTTAGCAGCAGGACTCTGGAAGAGGTACTGGAGCGCGACACGCACGAGATTCATCTTCGACATAGACATATCCGGTGTGAGGGATGTCCCGAATGCTCATCTTGCGCAGGCGGCGAGCGACCTCCCTGCGCTCTTCGGCGACAACCCTGGCCGCCTCTTGCGATGCTCGGGCCTCGTGAGACGGGGCAGCACCCATCTTGACACGTGGTTGATTGATACAAAGCTGACAGACCGGCAGACGTGTATCAAAGGAGATGAAGGACGACAGCGAGGGCGATGGCTTAAGATGCCAGCTGTGGAGACGCTGATAGCTGGCATGTCTCACTTTGTTTTCCCCAAGATGTGGAGTTGCCTGCCTAAAGCGGGCACGAGCGGGGCCTTATCAGATAAGGCGATCGACGATCGGCAGGGCCACCCGAGAGCTTATCCAACGAGCTCGGTCTGGAGTGTCACCTCTCGCGCACTACAGTCACACAGACTCCAGACATGGTCATTAGCAGAGAACTTGTGGTACTTTATGTGGTTCTTCATATTGTTACTCAACACATGTTCAGAACGTCCAATCCTATTCTATAGCAACGTGTTCCCGCGCGAGTCAAGTATATATTCGTCAAACGATATAGCCGGGAAGAATGCAACCCGCACATCTATAACAAAACCATTTCCTCCAGATACGTTCACGCGTCCTCTGAATCAATTCACTGAAAAGACCGCTTAGGCGTCGGATCTGTCAAGGCTCCCGAATTTCCGGCGTCTGACTCCCGCTCTGGCTCTGACGCGGCCCGGTATTGGCGGTCCCATTCTCATTCCCATTTTCAGCACCTTGTCTGTGTGGAGCCGAAGATGGAAGTTCCGATGTTCTCCCCTTCTCGTTTTCTTTATCCTTTTCTTTCTCCCTCTCCCTCGAGGCTGAGGTGCGCCACACCCACTCCTTGCCTTCCTTCGCACGCTGCTGGAGCCAGTTTGCGTCTTCCTCTTCGACTAGGATGCCGCTGTTCTGGCCCGCGGAGCTGCTCCCTCTATGTTGCGAAACAGTTGCAGTGAGAGCGCCCAGCGTGGTGACCGGTTGGCCACGCTGCTCACCAGGGACCGTCAGCCTGGTCGAAGCGGGGAGTTTCCCGGCCACCGGGGCGGCAGGGATACTGAGAAACTCCGCAGCCTCGACGAGGCCGTCTCCAACCGAGGACCCTATATCACTGGCGCCATCCAGGTCATCGAGAGCCAGCTCCGCATCCTGCGTCGTCGTCTCCTTCTGGATCTGGGCCGTCCAGCGGCGGATCAGGAAGCGCTTGATCTTGGACACGGCGCCCAGGTCGTCGTCGCCATGGGGACCGTAGCCGGCAACGTTCGCGCGGATCGTCTTCTCAGGCCGCGACCACGAGCGGATCAGGCGCCACTTGAGCTTCGCGATGCGGCCATTGGGGACAACGTAGTCACGCGGTCCGGTCCGGGACCAGAGAGATGGGTTGGAGTTTGCCATGTCCTGGAAGAAGCTCTCGTAGATGCCGCGCTGGTAGGGTGTCTGTCGCTGGCGGGCGAAGACGTGCCTCAACACGTACCACATCCCCAGGACGCATAGCATGAAGGGAACGCCAACGATGAAGTACCATTTGATGCTGGGGTCATTGTGGAAAGTGTCGACATTCATGCCTGTAGTTTGTCAGCCGGGATCAACAGTTTAGGTAGATATGGTTCAATCCACCGAAGAATCCAGTGATAAAGGTGAGTGGGAGAAATATGAATGTGATCCAACTCAAGCGCCACACTGGTCGTGGTTAGATATTTTTACTGATTGTATAGTATGGGGTAAGACTTACTGCTAACGCCTAACTGAAGACCATGCCTGCTATCACGGATGGACACGCTCTGATAGAGCAACGAGATCAGGGATTCCGTCGGCTTCACCAGATCCTCCGTGACAAGGTTGCTCAACCTGTGGAAGTCATTGGGGATATTTTCAAGCCAGTTATCCTCCGTGTCAACATCATCTACTGCCCCGTTAGTTGTTTCTCCGCTAACAATGACTCAGGCGGCATCCAGCACGTACCAACCAACTCATGCAGCCGGACCTTCATATCGTTCACCACATCAATATGGACATACATCAGCTTCTCCACCTTGAGCCAAATATTTGAATTGTGCCACAGCTCTGGGGCGCGCGTCTCGTCTGCCGGCTGCTCGTAGATCTTATCCTCAAGGATACTAACATGGTGCATGGCCAACTCGAGAAAGTCATCCCAGCTCGCGGCAACAGCCTTGAAGACATCGTCGAGAATAGCCTTGGAGCACTGCACCGCCAACTGGTCATCATTGTCGATGGGGTCTCGAGACTCAAAGGCCAGGTAGAAGGGGAGCCGTCGCCAGCGCGACTCCCACGCCTGCCGCGCGGCGATGAGGCTGTCGTCGATGCTGCCCGAGTGCGAGTTATCGAAGATGATGATGGCGTTGCCGTTGTCGAGCGTGTGGAGGCGCGGGATGTACCCCTTCTTGTCGTTCTTGGGCTCGCGGCGTGTGGCGTCGCCGTTCTCGCCCTCGTGGTAGGGGCTCTTGATGTCCGAGCCGTCCGGGACCTCAGGGGCGACCTGCTTGTGCTGAATGTAGCAGCTGACGCGCTGGACGAATGCGTCGTACCCGTAGGCAGGGTTGTCTGTAGAGCACGTCAGAAAAGGGGGCAATTTTAATAGGGATTGCAACAGACCATTTTCATCATAATAATTCAACTCCATCAACTTCTCACTATCATCCATCCTCACCGGCTGATGCTCCGTGGGTTCACAAACCCGATACGCCTTCAAATAATCCAGCCCAAACGACGTCGTACTGACCCCCCTCCACGGATCATGCTGGACCTTCCACGTCCTCCCGCCCAGGAACGGGTTTCGCCCTCTGCGCTCCGGCCGGTTGTGCTTGACATAGCGCCCGAAATCCGTCCCGACGAGGTCGTCCCGGTGGTCGTAGATATTGAACTTGCGCAGGAGGAATCTGACGGCCCAGGGGGCGTTCTGGACGTGGAAGACGCGCAGAACGACGTCGTTCCTGCTGCTGCTGCGGTCCGGGCTGTTGTAGACCCGGCGCAGGGCGTCGAGGTTGTAGAGCTCCTGCGCGGCCACCTTGCGCATGTGGCCTTTGGTGCTGTCTGGTACATCTCAGTCATTCTAATCATCGAGAAAGGATGCTCCGAATGATGTGGCTTACCGTGCTTCATAAAATCAATGAGCAGCACGCGCCCGCAGTGGCGGTCGATCTGGGAATAGTCCTTGTGCCATTTCAACCCGGGGCTCTGGGGACGACGGCGCCGGCCTGTAGATCCAGACTTGTAAGTATATCTCCAGGCCCTGTATAGCGTATACCCGCACTACTATCGGGCATATCAAATGTGTTTTGCTCTGAAGAACAAGAGGGGCATACCGCGAGGACCCTCCAGCTCTGCCCCACGAGATGGCGCGGCAGGAGGCTGGGGAAGCTCCGTGGGATAGTTCTCACTTATGCGGCTATCTCTGGACGCTAGACAAGGAGTTTTTCTCCATCAGCAGGATGATCCTAGATGTATACATATCTGCTGTGCAACTTACCTCTGTCTTCGGGAGCACTGCTCACGGCGTCTGCAACTGCCGCGTTGGGGCGCGCAGCATCAGCCATGGTGTACAGTACGTGCGACCTATGCACTTCTCCAGTCGTAAGTCGGACTCGAGATATGTTGATCTGTATATCAGTATTCTATAACTATATACAGAAAAAAATAAGGAGAGCAAAAAAAAATTAGAATATTTCTACCTCAGCAGCCATCCTGGGTGACTGAAGGGTGAAGAAGCTCAACAAGGGCTGACCATCCCCCGCGCGGCGATCATTCAGCCTCGCGACGCTGCAGGCAATTCACAGTCGATCACGCGGCGCTTAGGCTGCAAACTCGAACAGCGATAGCAAAACGGACTCAATGAGCATCTGCTTCGCCTCACGCTCATGTTGGCTGCATTGCATGACCGTTGGCGGCTGAAACGGGAACCCTACTTTGTAGGAGTCATACCTTCGTTGTTCAGCGGCAGTGGGTGATACTTGCACCCGGATGTATTAATAGCTGGCTTAACTTTGGATATGGACAAGGAATCCAACCAGACAGCTTCGAGGTTGCCGAGAGGGGCACCACAACAGAAGGGAGCTAGCTACCTTTCAGAATTTTAAGCAGCTATAGAACAAATGGAAAGCATAAACAGCTCATGGTCAAAGAAGACACCCTCCAGTACCAACGCCCAGTATTATACATATTGTACCCTGTACTTCGAAACAATCATATAAATCCGGATAAAAAAAACCTAAAACTCACAACCAACGTAGTGCCCAGGCGCAACTCACACAACTTGTTGAATGTAGCAGTCTCAAACCACTCAAGAGACCTTCTGCATAGGTCCGCTGCATGGTCGTATGCGCCCGAATCCGGGATCTAGATCGGATTCTTCACGAAGAGAATGCCCACTTCTTTATCTTGTTCGTTTGCAGGTCTCGGAAATGGTTAAAACCCGTAAGATGCAAGACGGATCAGCAAAAGCTCTTACAGCATTCTGAAGGCCTCAAAGAGGGGTTCTTGCCTTGTTAATCAGAGCGGAGATTCCCTTGCAAGGTGGTCTCCTTCTTTACCACCAACTCATAGAATTCAACTGATTATTGAGTAGATAGATCCATTTAAACTGTGAAGTTGCTCCAGTCATGGAGTTTCTCTCGTGCGTATGATCTTCACAGTTTCACAGTTTCAATTCCAGAGAAGAAGGATTCTAAGTAACAACTTCGAAGCCACTAATGTGCTGTATAGTAGACAAGTCCATCCGCATATTCGATCCAGAGTCTTCCAATCTCATAACGCTGAAGTTCTTTCAAAGCCAGTTCTGATGAATGACATTCGGTAAAGTTCTAGTAGGTACTCGAACATCTCATGTCCCGTTGAGATTGCTTAAAGCGTCGAATAAGATGTTTGATTTGTGATAATAGCTATGTTGATACATGCATCGGACGCTCGCTACTCTATCATTTCAGTAGCAAGCCACTCCGACAACATCATATAATACGTGGCCTACCTATGTGCTTAGAACTCCCCGTCACTCTCGTCCTTCACCACAATCCCTTCCTTGACATCTCCATCCTCCTCTTCCTCCCTCTTCCTCTTCTTCCCATCTGCTGCACCCTTGGTCCCTGCGGCCTTCGCAAGTAAGACATCAAGCCTCTGCTGCCCCTTCTCGGCCTTCTTCTCGACCTTGACCTTCTCCCCCGCCAGCACGGGCGGCAGCCCCTGGACTCGCCTCTTAGCGTCTTCAAGGAGCTCGATCTCGCGCTCGCGCTGAGCTTTCACTGTCGGGATGGACCATGAGTTGGACGAGGCAGACTTGTGCGCAAGCTTATATTTGGATCCCACGAGGTGAGTCTCGTAGGTGTTGGCGTCCATCTTTTCGACATACTGTGTTCGCCAACCATTAATAAAGAAAATTGGTGGGTATTCTGTCCCTCTTGCACAATGCCTAGCCGCATGGCACCTCAATTGCAAAAGGTAAAAAGCTCACCTGATGCGCGACGATCAACCAGTGATACTGCGTCCCCACAGGGGCACCACTCCCCTTAGGCGCCTTCCTCGTCCTCCTCTTAGCCGTCCGGTAATCAATCTTCCACAGGTCCGGTTCTATCTTCGTCTCTTTCCAGACGCCCTGGTCGTAGTTCCAGGTGTGGGAGCCGCCGACGGCCATGCCGGAGTAGACCTGGCCTTTGAAGGTCTTGAGGGCATTGTATCCTCCCGTGTACGCTCCTCCGCCTCGCGAAGGCTTCCCAGGCGGTCCGGCAATGGCATCCTCAGCCTCGGATGCCCCAGGTGCTTCCTCCTCGTCGAGAAGGGCGGGGTCGATGCTGGGTCCGTCGCTCGCATCGCTGACGGTCTTCCCGTCGGCGTCCTGGTCCTGGTCCTGGTCGTCCTTCACATTGACGTTGCTCTTGGAAGGGGGACGAGGAGGGAGGGACTTTCTGGTGTGTTTAGAAGGTGGCATTGTTGAGATCAAGTGATAGCAGAGATAAAATAAGCATCGTGATGATTTGAGCTCGACCTCTGATGCCGCTGCTTCTCTCCAGGAGAAATGACGTCAGAGATATAAAGTTCAGCAGACGTTCCAACCAGGTACCTATCCTCCTACCAGTAACCCACCGCTCAGCCTGTAAATTGAACCTTGGGGACCACAAGGGTATTGATTACTAGGGAAATTTGTCATTATGCAATGTCCAAGGATACTGAACTCGGAGGGTCGCCAGGATCGTGTAGGTTACATCTGATGCTTGCAAGCAATGGGAAAATTCCGCAGGCACATTTCCCATCAGTCCTACTGTGATGAGCCCCGAGGGGTCAGCCGTGCCATGTCAGCCCGATCATTTCTGCTATACTTCTGGCAATGAAAAACCCCGTCCAGTGTGCCTGATGAGGCAAAGATGGACAGTCGGAAGAGGCCGCTGACATAAGGACCTTGAGAGAGCGCCACGTGCCCATGCCAGCCCCGAGCCAGTCCGGAAACGGAGAGTTACCCCTTCCGGGCGGTTTATCCGAGAGGCACAGTATCACGGACCGGAGGCCAGGCGGGACGGCGATAGAGCAGAGAACGACGGAGAGCGGCGACAATTCCCCTTCTCTTCTCCAGACAACTCATCCTCCTCTGACGAGCCACCCTCCCTCAGAACACCCGTGGTGCTCGTCCTGCTCCCACCGTTCCCGTCCTCGTCGGACGCTGCTCCGTGTTCGCCCCCTCGTCCACTCGTCCCGATCGCCAGACCGCTGAGACTCCGATAACTCATCGCCGGTGGTCATCCCTCGAACCACCCGCCATGTCGACCTCTGCTCGTCGTCGCCTCATGCGCGACTTCAAGGTACGTCCGGACCGTCGCCTGCTTGGAACTCCAGGGGATCTAGGTTCTTCGTGGAGCACCAGGGTCGCTCTGACTGTCACGAGGGACTCTTGGCTGACATCGTTTGGTTGACAGCGCATGCAAACCGACCCTCCTGCGGGCGTCTCTGCGTCCCCGGTCGCTGACAATGTTATGGTCTGGTGAGTTCGCTCTGATACCGATATTTGGATGTGCATGCCCTGGTTGGGTTTCCATGCTGACCTCCCGACTCAGGAATGCCGTCATCATCGGCCCCGCGGATACGCCCTACGAGGATGGCACGTTCCGCCTCGTCCTGCAGTTCGAGGAGCAGTACCCCAACAAGCCACCAGGCGTCAAGTTTATCAGCAAGATGTTCCATCCCAATGTCTACGGCACCGGAGAGCTCTGCTTGGACATCCTGCAGAACCGCTGGAGCCCGACCTACGACGTGGCTGCCATCCTGACCAGCATTCAGAGGTATGTCGGCCCCTTCTGGCAGACGACAGACTATATGCTAACCCTTCTTTCCTCTTTACCAGCTTGCTCAACGACCCCAACACCTCGTCTCCTGCGAACGTGGAAGCCTCGAACCTCTACAAGGACAACCGCAAGGAGTACATCAAGCGCGTTCGCGAGACCGTCGAAGCGAGCTGGGAGGACTAGTGCGCTCTACACCCTAGTCTCGGCTGCCTTGCTCTCCTTGTTCTGTTTCTGCATTGCATCGTCATACACCGCCTTTCCGTCAGGCTCAGATTGACGCGGCAGGAGCTTAGCCTCCATCAGTTCTCTGTCTGGTTTTCGTGCTTTTCGTGGTTTTTCTTTTGATGGGACCCACAGTCCTGGACCGGGCGTTTTTCTCTCTTCTCTTTCCTTTGCAAACATGCACAGCACGGGGTTCTGGCGTGGTGGTCACTTTTGATTTTTTTTTGATTGTCGATAGTCGCATCTAGTTTCCAAATGCATTAGCCTGCTTCCAGTATTGCATTTCTACGGGTATCAAACATCCCCTAATGTAACTATACGTCCTTTATCCTCGCCTTTTTAACGGATCCCTCGCTCCAAGTCTGCGGCATGTACTCCTTGCTGCGGAGGCATGAGTTGGCGCTGCGCGGCCACGACGCGCAGGGCTCGGATGGCCCATCGGCGGCCGCCAAGCGGGCGTATCCACCCGCTGTCAACAACAACGGCTCAATAATGCGCTGCTCCGAGCCGCAGACCAACGCAACGCTGGGCACTCCGCCTACATCGATTTTCACCTCTTCAGTTTCACGATCTCCCCCCTTCCCCTCTCCTTCTCCAGGCGGGCCTGCGCTGTTGTGCCCGTCCGTTGTTGTTGTTGCTGGTGTTGAGCACCTCGCGTCTTTCCCCTCGTGCACGTCCCGTAGTCCGCAGTGCACGTGCACCCCTGACCGACAAGACATCGACTCACCCTCGATTTTGCGACTCCTCACTGCCTGTGCGCCTGAGACTCTCTGATCTGCAGTCACCCCATTTTCGGGGCGCCTTTATCTTTCTCCCAGTCGAGTCTGGACTGTCTGTTCAAGGGCCAACATGGCGTTCGTATTCCCCTCATCCCCGACGACAACAACAACATCGTCTCCTGTCGGTCGGACGGGTGTATGGCTGACGGAATGTTCGAAACATCAGGTCGGCAAGCTCCAGCAACTCCAACAACTCCAACACCATTAAGGGTATGCTACGTTCACTGCGCATGCCGCAGTTTTGGATCTGCGACTGTTCAACACGGCTGACTCCGAGATCAACAGTGGTTGCGAGATTCCGACCCCAAAACAAAGTGGAATTGGCGTCCGGAGGAGAACCGATCGTGGAATTCGAGGGAAATGACACCTGCAGAATCAACGTGAGAACCCCGCCTGCTGCTTTCCGTGCCACTTTGCTGCTTGCAGTTTTGTTTTGATTTACCGAGTGTTACATCCGCAGTCGCATGTCAAGTAAGCTGACACGAAGCAGTCGAAAGAAGGCACCTTCACCTTCACCTTTGACCGGATCTTCGACATGAACTCGCGCCAGCAGGATGTCTTCGAGTTCTCGATCCGTTCCACCGTCGACGACATTCTGAATGGCTACAACGGCACGGTCTTCGCGTACGGTCAGACCGGCGCGGGAAAGTCGTACACGATGATGGGTTCCGATATCGACGACCCGGAGACAAAGGGTATCATCCCGCGTATCGTTGAGCAGATGTTCACCAGCATCTTGACCAGCCCGAGCAACATCGAGTACACGGTCCGTGTCAGTTACATGGAGATCTACATGGAGCGGATTCGAGATCTGCTCATGCCCCAGAATGATAATCTGCCGGTCCACGAAGAGAAGTCCAGAGGCGTCTACGTCAAGGGCTTACTGGAGATATACGTGTCCAGTGTGCAGGAGGTCTACGAGGTCATGCGGCGTGGTAGTCAGGCGCGCGTGGTGTCCGCGACGAACATGAACCAGGAGTCCTCCCGATCACATTCGATCTTCGTCATCACCATCACGCAGAAGAATGTCGAGACCGGTTCTGCGAAGAGCGGCCAGCTGTTCCTGGTCGACTTGGCAGGTAGTGAGAAGGTTGGCAAGACGGGTGCCAGTGGTCAGACGCTCGAGGAAGCCAAGAAGATCAACAAGAGTTTGAGCGCGCTTGGTATGGTCATCAACGCGCTCACGGACGGGAAATCTACGCACATCCCATACCGTGACTCCAAACTCACCCGAATATTGCAGGAGAGTTTGGGTGGTAACTCGCGCACGACTCTGATCATCAACTGTTCTCCCAGCAGCTACAACGATGCAGAGACGATCTCGACCCTGCGATTCGGTGTACGAGCGAAGGCTATCAAGAACAAGGCCAAGATCAACGCTGAATTGAGTCCTGCAGAGCTGAAGGCGCTGCTCCGGAAAGCACAGAGCCAGGTCACCAGCTTTGAGAACTACATCTCAACGCTTGAAGGTGAGGTTCAATTATGGAGAAGCGGAGAGACGGTCCCCAAGGAGCGCTGGACACCGTCCAGAGCCGAGGTTTTCGGCACCGGAAAGACGACACGCCCTCAAACGCCCTCAAGATTGCAGGAGACCGCTCGCGCGGAGACCCCGACCCGGCCGGATTCGAGGATTGGCGATCGCTCGAGCACCCCTAGCCTTGTGCTCGAGAAGGACGAGCGTGAGGAGTTCCTGAGACGGGAGAACGAGCTGCAGGACCAGCTTGCCGAAAAGGAAACTCACATCACGAATATCGAGAGGAATCTGCAGGAGGCTAAGGAGGAGCTGAAGACCATCAAGGAGACTGCGGCACGAACAAGCAAGGAGAACGAGAAGCTGAACACGGAGGTCAATGAGCTCCGCATGCAGCTCGAAAAGGTGACGTTCGAGAGCAAAGAGGCCGCCATCACCATGGACAGCCTCAAGGAGGCCAACGCCGAACTCACTGCCGAGTTGGACGAGGTCAAGCAGCAGCTCCTTGATGTCAGGATGCGTGCCAAGGAGACCAGCGCTGCCCTCGACGAGAAGGAAAAGAAGAAGGCCGAGCGGATGGCGAAGATGATGGCCGGCTTTGACCTGGGCGTGGATGTTTTCTCGGACAACGAGAAGAAGATCCAGAAACTGATCGAGCGCGTTGATGCACTGCACCAGACCAGCTCCGCGGGCGAGGCTGTGGCCCCGGACGAGTTTGTCGAGCTGCGTGCCAAACTGGTGGAGACGCAGGGCTTCATCAGACAAGCGGAGCTGAAGATGAACGACCGCAGCGAGATCCAGGAGCTGCAGGACAGCCGCAGGATCGAGCTCGAGCAGAAGCTTGCCGAACTCGAGCGTCAATACGAGGAACTTCTGGAGCGGAACCTGGGCGAGAAGGACGTGGAAGAGATCCGGGGACGACTCGAGAAGGCCTACATCAGTCGGAGCGAGACCGAGGCCAAGATCGCCGAGACACTGCGGGCCGAGTTGGCACGCAAGGACGAGGAGCTTGCCAAACTGCGCCAGTCCCTGGCTGAGGCACAGTCGCGCGCCAACGGCGCCGTGAACGGCTCCAAGACTCTGCAGCAGCAGATTGCCGAGTTTGACAACATGAAGAAGTCGTTGATGCGCGACCTCCAGAACCGCTGCGAGCGGGTCGTCGAGCTGGAGATCTCGCTGGATGAGACGCGCGAGCAGTACAACAACGTGCTGCGGTCGTCCAACAACCGGGCCCAGCAGAAGAAGATGGCCTTCCTGGAGCGCAACCTGGAGCAGCTGACGCACGTGCAGCGCCAGCTCGTGGAGCAGAACAGCAGCCTGAAGAAGGAGGTTGCGATCGCCGAGCGGAAGCTCATCGCCCGCAACGAGCGGATCGCGAGCCTGGAGGCCCTGCTCCAGGAGAGCCAGGAGAAGCTGACGGCTGCCAACCACAGGTATGCCTGTACCATCCTTTAATGTTTAATATTTTTTTTTACGATGCGAACTGACTTGCCTGCCGCTACAGGTTCGAGGCGCAGCTTACCGCCGTCAAGGAGCGACTCGAGGCTGCCAAGCAGGGCTCGACCCGAGGACTCCCCACGGCCGTCGACGCCTCCGGAGGCTTCAGCTTTGGATCGCGCATCGCGAAGCCCCTGCGCGGCGGCGGCGGAACCGAGGGGGCCAACGGCTCCGCCGCGATCCCCGCGGTGTCGGGACTGCAGGAGTCGGGGTCGGGGAAGCGCAGCAGCTGGTTTTTTGACCGACGATGAGATGTCAATGAGAATCCGAATACTCTAGTTACGCCAGATTTTTTCTTTCTGCCTTGGAATTTTGAATGTCATTGATGCTCTCTGATCTTCTATCTATGCCCATGTTTATGCCCCCCCCCCCCCCCTTCGGTCAGTTCAGCTCACTTATGCAAGATTTTTTTTTTTTGTTTTTTATCCCATCCCGTATCTCTCTGGGCCGGCGAATCGTATGTCATGTTGGAAAGTTCGGAAGAGATCGAGACCGTATTCTTTTTTTTCCATCTGAAGACATCCGGATCAGCCTGTCTATGAATGAACGTCGATGATACCTGGCCACATAGAGAAAGGAACAGAAAAGAGAACAAAAAACCGCGAGGATCTTTCCTTGACTCTTTCTAGAATCTAGATATCCATCTCTCTTCCACTTGCGCTTGTCTTTCTTTCTGTGCGCTGCGCGAGGGTGCAAGCTTGGTTGGTGTGAGAATGGCAACACAGGTGGAATGATGTACAAGTGTAGATGTGAGATGAATGTATGAATATATGTCCAGAGCTAGCAGCACCAGTGATCTACTACCTCTATATCTATATCTATATATATATACACCCCTCTGCCATACTAGATGCTATTGCCAGAGCCCATAGCCCCCTGCACCAGCGCTGTCTGGATGCCATTATTGACACCCGATGAGGCCATGCAGTACTAAAATGGCGCACATAGGGGCTCTGGACTGTGCTTCCAGGCGTCGAGCATGGCAGATACTCCTGTGCTACGTAATCTGTTTAATTGCTCTCATATAGCTTCAAATCACGTGACTTTTATAGTAGCGATCCGATGTGCCAAGCCTACGTGGGCCGGGGGACGGACCCTTAATAGATGAATAATAGGTTTGGAAATCTGCCGTGGGATGGACTGGATCTGCTGAATAGTAATAATATAATAATATAATAATCTTGCGCGAGTGGTCTCTCTTCACCACGGCGTAGGGAGTACTCGCCCATACACCAGAAAAACTTCCGGCGATGTTGGTGCTGACTGGCTTGCGCCCCTGATCACCCGATTGGGCTGCAGCGGTCCCTCAAGGTTCACTCAAAGTCGTCACGTGTCCGGAGACGGTGGACCGAGTCATGCTGAGATCCCCTTTTCGGTCACGTGGCACCGGCACTATTTTTAGTGGGCATCCACTTCGTCTGACCGCCGTGGTGTCCATGCTGCAATTATCGGCCTGGATCCTCCGTCCATGGACGTCGAGAAACGCCCTTCGAGACACTCCTGACCGCGTCTCCATCCAGATGGAACAGGCCATGAGCAATCTGCCATCGAGTCGACCGCACACTCGGGATTCTTCAGCGGAGGAGAGCCCTCTTTGTCGGCAGTGGGCCGGCCCGCGATCCGATCCGACTCGTTAGGGCACTTGAAGCTCTTCTTCTGTCGACTTATCCACCGTCTCGTATCCACCATGACTGCCGACCTTGGCTGGAGCTCGCGTGCGCGCGTCTGGCGTCTTGGCCTCGCCAATCCGCCTTCCTGACGGGACAATGGATCTGCTCGCTAAGCCGCTTGGGTCTTCGGAGCCCGCCTGCTGACCGTGTTTCCAGCGTTCCGCCTTCCAGAACCTCCACGCTGACTCGTCTCTGCGACGTTGCGGAGGGGCAGCCAAGAAAAAGATGCAAGAAGCCAAGGCTTTTATTCTCTTGTCGGACGAAGAACGTGTGGACGGTGCACGCCGTGGTGATGCCGGCAGCCGGCGTCTCCCCTGAGGAGACTGCTCCTCGCCCTCCGCACGCCATCTGTTGCAACGGCTCTGGTCGCGGGGGTTAGGAGTCGAGGCTCTCTCTCATAACATGAGCTAAGCCCTTTGGTGTCTCGGCCTTACTGTCAGCTGGATTCGTGGCTCTCGTGGGCGCAGGAGTGAACTTGTCTTCTTGTCTACCACTGTGTATGCGGATTTACAGAGACAGCTATGCCTCCGGGAAAGCGGGAAGACAACTGGATTGATGTGAGACTTGTTTCCATGCCTCTGTACTTCTCCGGCTGACTTTATGTGTCTTGCTACCAGGGCCTCCGCGGCATTGCGAGCTTCATCGTCGTCACCGGCCATATCTGCACCTCCTTCGCCCCATGGCTGCATTCCCCCGCGTTGGAAGAGGGCGGATCCCCGCATCTCTTCCAGCTCCCCTTCTTCCGCTTCTGCGTCGGCGGCAGGGCGGCCGTCGCCGTGTTCTTCCTGCTCACCGGCTTCGTCAACTCGCTCAACCTGTCCAAGAGCATCCGTAACGGGAATCTTGAGTCCTCGCTGCTGAAGCTGTCCCGGAGCACGTTCAACCGCGTCGGCCGTCTGGTCGTGCCCACGGACGCGGCCATCATCGTCGCCTGGCTCGTCTGCCAGACCAACGCGCACCGCATCGCGATGCGAGCCGATGCGGCCTGGATCCAGAGAGGCGCGCACGCGCCGGGGCCGACCTTCTGGGAGGCCATCGTCCGTCTGCTTCGCAACCTGACGCTGTTCTGGCACAATGGGATAACGGAGTACGATGGGACGCACTGGACGATACCCTTCTTCCTCAAGGGCTCGATGCAGGTGTACCTGACGATCCTGGCCACGACGCTCACGAGGCTCCGATACAGAAGGCTCATTCTCATCTTTCTGTATCTGTTTGCCTGGTCTGGGGGGCAGGGTAAGTTGGAAGCCACCGGAATGCCACTTTTTGCTATCAACATGTTCTGACATGTTATCCAGCCCTGGTTGGAATGAACATCTACGCGGGCATGCTCCTCGCGGAGCTCAACGCCGACTTTGGTTCGCGCGCAACCTCTGTCCTGCCCAAGCCGGTACCATTCATCATCATCCTCGTCGGCCTCTTCATCGCCTCGTTCCCGGAGCACAACCCGGACTGGATGCCCTGGTCGCACAGCATCAACGTGATCATGCAGCATATAACCCCGGCCAACGCCGAGATCAGCCGCTACGTCGTCTCCGTCGGTACGACGATCGTCCTGCACGGCATCTTCTTCTCGCGCAACGCGCGCCGCGTGCTGACGAGCCCCATCTTCAACTTCATCGGCCGCGTCTCCTTCGCCGTGTACCTGCTGCACAACACGCTGATGCGCACGTTGCTCGCGTGGATGATCTACTGGCGGTCCGCCATGACCACGGACCTGAATGCCGTCGATGAGGCGGGCAACCCGGTGCTGCTGCAGCGGGGCGGGCCGCTGACCTTCGTCATCGCGATCCCCATCTTCTACGCGGTCCTGTACACCGTGGCGCATCTCTGGACGACGTACGTCGACCCGCAGTGCATGCGGTTCGTGGGGTGGATCCAGCGCAAGGCATTTGGCGAGGACGAGGACGAGAAGACGTCGGAGTTGCGCAGCGGGCTGCTGCAGCAGAATGGGGCTCCTGCTGCTGCGGCTGCGGTGTGAGAGATAGAGAGAATAGAGGGGGGGAAGGAGCATGTGGATGCACATATTTTTATCTTCTCTCTATACATATTTCTACCTTGTAATATGGACAATTACCGGTGCCATCTTTCTAGCTTTGTCTGTCCAACCTTAACAGAGCAGATCGCTGATGTATTTGGATTTGTAAATGGTTTTTTTCTTGGTTTTCGTTCTTGTCGTTTTTGAGGGTCTGTACGGTACGCTATGTATGTACATAGGTTCAAACTGTTAAGCTGGGTATGTATGTACTGTACATACATACAACTACAACAGAGTAGTAGATATGTACAGTGCAAGTACAATGTGATTTAGAGAGTAGTTTCTGAGATAGCTACACATTTTACTATTTTACTATTTAAATTATCTATGCCCATGCCCTGTGTAGGTGGTTTGCTTACATACGGTACATTATCCTCCTGAAATAAAAAAAAGTCCACAGTACAGTTCATACATATACTATATCGCGAAACGCAGGCGGTGGTTGGTTTGGTGGCGAGTTGAGTTGGAAAACGTCGGTAATAACATCAGGGCGACCTCTTTCTGCATATGTGTCTGCATTTTGCCGCATGACAGGTCAGGCCAGAGCGGTATATACATACATACAGTTTTGTGGTCAAGTTAAATGCCATGTGTCATGTCACGTCATATCATGTCACTGTCATGATGGTGCGACGGGCGGGCTCCCAAGTCGACTTCCATTCATCTATATTCTATTCGAGTACATTTACTTCATCGATTCAAAGTCATGTAGTAGTGTACAGTATATCCTTGGGGTGAGGAGAAGAAAAAAAGAATTCCATTCCATTCACATTCATTCATGGGTATAGGCTAGAGAGAGATCGTCATGTACATGTGTACTTAAATGTATTCAAACTGATGGCCAGTTCAGTCCACCCGGTCCAGCTTCTGCACGACGACGGCCGTGGCCGCGCCGCCGCCGTTGCAGATGGCCGCGACGCCGTACTCGCCCGGCTGCAGCTGGTGCAGCAGGGTGGTCAGGATGCGCGAGCCGGAGCTGCCCAGGGCGTGGCCCAGGGAGATGGCGCCGCCGAGGGGGTTGACGCGGGCGCCCTCGAGGCCGAGGATCCTCTCGTTGGCCCTGATGACGGCGGCAAAGGCCTCGTTGAACTCCCACACGGCGACCTGCTCCTTGGTTATGCCCGCGCGCTCCAGCGCGATCGGCACCGCCTTGGCCGGCGCGACGGGGAAGTCGACGGGGTCGATGGCGGCGTCAGCGGAGGCCACGATGCGCGCGAGCGCGCGCTTGCCGGTGCCGAACTCGCGGGCGAGGGCCCGGTTGGCAAGGACGAGCGCGGACGCGCCGTCGTTCATGGTGGACGCGTTGCCAGCGGTGACGGTGCCGGTGCCGTCCTTGAGGAAGGCGGGCTTCAGGGTCCTGAGCTTGTCGACGTTGAGGTTCTCGTATCCTTCATCGCGGTCGATGACGATGCTCTCGCCGCCCTTCTTGCCCGGGACCGTGACGGGGGCGATCTCATCCGCGAAGCGGTTCTCCTTCCAGGCCTGCTGCGCGCGCTGGTACGAGCGGATGGCGTACTCGTCCTGCTCCTCGCGCGAGATGCCGTACTTCTTGGCCGTCTTCTCGGCGCAGATGCCCATGTGGATCTGGTTGTACACGTCCCACAGCCCGTCCTTGATCAGGCCGTCCTCGAGCTTGACGTCGCCGAAGGGCGGCTGCTGGCTGGCCCGCGGCAGGTAGTACGGCACGCGCGACATGTTCTCCATGCCGCCCGCCACCTGGGCCTCCGCCAGACCCAGTTGGATGTTCTGCGCCGCCAGCACCACCGCCTTCAGGCCCGAGGCGCAGACCTTGTTCACCGTCATGGCCTCGACGGTCTGCGGCAGCCCGGCGAAGATGGACGCCTGGCGGGCGGGCGACTGGCCCACGGAGGCTTGCAGGACGTTGCCCATGTACACGTCGCTGATCCTCTCGACGGGAATGCCCGACTTCTCGACGGCGGACTTGATGGCGACGGCGCCGAGCTGTGGCGCGGGGACGGAGACGAAGGAGCCATTGAACTGGGGCAGTCAGCACAAGTCAAGCCAAAAGGTCTTCAGAAACAGAAGAGACGGGACAAACCTTGGCCGTTGGCGTGCGAGCAGCGCTCAGGATGTACGCCTCCTGGATCTCCCTCGACGTGGCGCGGGTGGACGTGAAGGTCCGCCGTGGCGGGCGGACGCGGGGAGCGTGGGTCGTAGACGCCCGGGATGCCAGGCGGGCAGCCGATCTGGCGGACGACTGCAACATCGTGAGAATCGGGAGGGACTTGATAGAGATAGGAGGAACTGGAACAGATATATAGAGGACTGGGAGGTTATCGAGAGTGCTCCCGGAGCGACGTCGGGAGGTTGTATAGCAGCGCCTCCCCGGACCGCCTCCGCGGGCTCTCCGCATCGCGCGCTCCGCCGATAACCGCCCGGCTGCCGAGGCTGGCGTCATGTGCTCGGCCCGGGGTTGCGGCGGCTTAGTCAGATCTTAGTCAGCGTGTCTCCACACGATGCCCTACCTTGCGACCTGGAGTGAATCCACCTAGTTGAATTCTACAGCCAATTCGCCATTATTTCAATTGGACAATGTCAGAATTTATGACTTTATGTAGCCAGTCTTGATGTTAGATCTTTTTTCTGATCTAGGTGCAAGCAAGTCGAACAATATGTTGAGTGGAAATATATTTAAGAGCACCAAAGGCATAGAAAAGTGACGAACAGACGCCCGGATGTCAAGGTGGCAACCATGCAGGCTGAGCTAAATGTTGCTCCAGAATGTTTAACCAGAACTCTGCAGTGCCGTGGAGGAGAGTGTCAGAGTCAAAACTTTCAATCTATCACGAGATCCAGGAATGGCAAGCTATTCGATCTCAAGACACGGATTCTCTGGTTCCGCCACCCACGCCTTCAAATTCAAACTCATAGTCTGTCCATGCAGAGCGGCGAATTGAAGACATGCCCTCTGGCGTCGGTACAGTAGACATTTGACCATACCTCAGCCAATCCATCTATTTAGTTATACGTCAAAGATGCTGTATTCATACCCCTCTGCTGCTGAGGCTTTCTGTTCACCGGGGCCAGGATCTGCCTGCATTCCAGTACAGTATGCATGTAGATCAGGGTGTCCATGCAAGTGAATTCCATGAACTCAGTGAGGTTGTTATTTTGTACATTCTTCAGCCCAGCATTTGTGCATGACGGGATGCTGGGCTTTCTAGTGTAATATATATAAAATTATAGTAATAACAGGTAGAGGTTACTGACCAGGAGGACATGTCAACCTTGTCAAGATCGTCCTTGGTAAGAGCAAAGAGAATGAAGCAGAGGAAGCTAGCAAAGAGGAGCGTATAAAGGAAGAAACAAGAAAATCCAAAAACAATGCTGAAGAAAATGGAGAAGGAGGAAAAGAAGACAAAGTCAGCGTGTCTCCACATGGTGCCCTCCAGGGCTATCTTGCGACCTGGAATCGTTATGGTTGTATTCTCCAGCCTTTTGCCGTCAATTCTTTTAGACGGTTATTTTATGAATTCATGCATTTGGTCATTTGTTTCGCTTTTTTATTCTGATTTGGATGCTATGCAAGCTGAAGAGCAGAGAATACTCGGTGGAAATGTATTGGAAGACTCTCAAAGACGCAGACAAACATCTGCATGTCAGGATGGGAGCCATGTTGCAAGTTGAGCCCAATTCTGCTGCAGAATGACCAGAGAGGTCTCTCCAGTGCTGTAGAAGTCGCGATGGAAACATCTAGCTGATTAGCTTGACACCTGTGGTTTTGTCAACGGTTTTGTCAACCAAAATACCACTCAGCTACAAAAGAGGCCAAGACCGCTGATTGCAGCCAGATCTGGTATTTCTCTGATTAGGTCAACAATGTGTTCTCAAAGTCTGTGAGAAGAGAGCTGGCCTTGGTTACCATGTCAAGTCCACATAGGGTCCTGCCCTTATCTTATCTTGATTGTGGGTGCCCATGCGCAGGTGCAGAGACAGATGATCTTCCAGGCCACAATACATGACAGCAAACATGATCTGTCATACTTCTGCCTCCTCTAGTACATCTATGACCTGTTTGTGGCAGGGATTGCAGGAGCTGGGCTCATCCCATCAGCTGGAGACCAGGCCTGCTGCCTGGAAAGCGGTGGGATGGGGCGGCCTGCTGCCTGGAGAACATCACAATGCAGCGTTGCTGTGAACGTCGCGCGTTTGCCAAAACAAAGACTTAAAAGGCTCAAGTTCCCCTGACAAATCCTTGTCTGCATGCTCTTCGCACCTCGAGCAAAAGGCGCCCTCAACCCTCAATTCCTCTGTTCCAATTGCTATTCCCATTGCTATCCCTTCAAGTGACCATTGTTGCATGCCATGGCTCCTCCCGCAGAATCCATGGAAGCTCCATGTTCTCTTCCCCCACTTCCAGCAAGGCATAAGGATTTCCTGAGCTATGTTAACTCGCATCCGGATACTCCAATGGTGGAGCTTCTCAAGCCCTACAATGAGTATGATGCGGTCGTACGGAAGCTGTTCGCCCAGGAACGGTCCCATCCAGCGCTGGAGGACAATCACCTCAACATTCTTCCGCTGTACGGTCCGGACCAGACGGCAGATGTCCGGATCCGCGCGCGCAATCTGGCGTCGGAACCGGATGAGCTGAAGGAGAAGTACATCATGCCTCTGAAAGAGGAGGACCGCAAACCCAACGGTTCCGCCGCTGTCGTTAAAACCTTCACGGAGTTCCAAAACAATTTTAATATCTTCTCAGAGGGCTCATTAAGTGATTTGGATTGGAGCAATGTTGTTGCTGCGGGAAGCTCAGTGGTGACATCTCTTCTGCCGGTGCCTGAACAGTACCGCGGCTCCAAGCGAGGCCTCCGCCGATATTACCATGAGATCTTCGCTCCCGCGTCCGATGTGGACCTCTTCCTGTATGGCCTGACTGAGGAACAAGCGATTGAGAAGATCAAGCAGATTGAGGCCAAGATAAAGGACTCGATCCTGTACGAAACGACGACCATTCGAACGAAAAACGCAATCACGATTGCCTCTCAATACCCGACGCGCCATGTCCAGATCGTCCTCCGCATCTACAAATCAATTGCGGAGATCCTCACTGGATTCGATGTTGACTGCTCGTGTGCAGCGTACGACGGAAGGCAGGTCTACCTCGCGCCACGCGCACTTGCCGCATATATCACACAGATCAACCATATCGACCTTACAAGGCGCTCCCCCTCTTACGAGAGTCGCCTCTCCAAGTACTCTCATCGTGGATTCGAAGTGTTTTGGCCGCAGTTGGATCGCTCCCGCATTGACCCGGTAAGACTCCTACATAACCGCGGTATCCCACTGCTGACAGTTCTTCTCCCAGACAATCTTCGAGCGAAGCTTTGGAAGGACGGTCGGTCTCGCTCGCCTGCTTGTCCTTGAGAAGCTTCCAAAATCGTCCGATCGCGATGCCTACCTCCGTCAACGACGGCTGGAGCGTGGTCGACCAGAAAAAAGCACACGGACCCGTCGCTCCCGCCAGTTGAGGGGTAATATCAAGGATGATTGGGACGACGAAGTCGCCGAATGGGTAGAGCAGGACGACGTATCTGACTATCATACCTTTGTGAGTTGTGCAAGTCTCATGCTAACGGAATGCTTCATTACTAACCCTCTGCGCAGACAATTCCTTACGGGGAGAGGTTCCATGCTAAGAAAATTGAGAAATTATTATATACCAAGGACCTTTTGCTCAACGCGGAGTGGAACAAACCCCGTGATCGAGAGGTTAATCTCCATCGACATCCTGCGTTCTTCGGTAATGTCGAGGACGTCATTTATGACTGCTGTGGTTCTTGTCCGAAGCCAGTTACGCCAGAGGAGGAAGAAGTTGCTCGAGAAGAAGGCAAGGTCTATGTCTCTGGGAACATTACGTTCATTAAAGACGACCCAGGTCGTCAAGCCATTGGGAGCTTCCATCCTATCACAGAGACAGACTGGACAGGTCATTATCACCCATATTTTCGCATCTTCCACGTAACTGATATATCTCTGCAGAAATGGCCTACGTTGGAAATACGTCGCGCCTCTGCGAAGCGATTATCGACAACGATCTCAAGGCCGTTGAAGATTGGCTTTCGCAGGAAGGCTCTGATCCTAATCGCCGTGATCACACAGGGAGGACTCCATTGCATCTTGCATGTATGACTTCCACGCCGGAGATCGTGCAGTGCCTCATTGATCACGGTGCCCGGTTGATCTCACGCTTAGCGGACGGCCGAACAGCGTTACACCTTGCGGCTGCAAGGGGCAATGTCGACATTGTCAAGATCCTGCTTACTAAGAGCGAAGAGAATGAAGCAGAGGAGGCTAAGAAAGAGGAGCGTATCAAAGAAGAAAGAAGAAACGCCAAAAATAATGCTAAAGAACATGGAGAGGAAGAAGAAGAAGAAGGAAAAGAAGACGACGACGAGCTCCTCAGTCACAGCTCTGATGACTCGGATGCAGACATTGCCTCAACTACCACAGGCTCTTTCGTCAAAATCAAGAAACAGGACGAGAACAAGGCTAGTGACGATGATCTGCCCGAGGGCACGAATGAACTTGAGCCGGATGTCTACGATATCAACGTCTTGGCTTGGGACAATAAAACATCTCCTTTGCATCTTGCGATTTTGCATGGCCATGTCGAAGTGGTTGAGGAACTCGTCTCATCTTTTGGCGCCGATGTACTCTTACCAGTCAAGTTGCTCAATGACTGGAACAACAGCCCGTTTGCTGCCATTCTTACTCTCGTTCTGGCACTTCAATTGCCCCTCCAGAAAGCACAGGAGATGACCGCGAAGCTTTTGCAGCTTGGTGCCTCACCTGCCCAGGCAGACTTGAAAGGGCTCACTCCGTTACACTACTTTGCTGCTTCCACGAAGGCAGAACTTTTGGACGTCCTCCTCCAGCACGATGAGCCTGCCGTCAAGCGAGCAATCGATCATCTTGCCGTCGAGGGTACCCCATATAACCCGACCGCCCGCTCTGCGCTTACAGTAGCCATACATGCAAAGAATACTATCGGAGTTCTCAAGCTGCTGCAAGCTGGCGCAAAGCCATCGATCGAATTCATTGACTATGTAAAGGCTGCGCGGCTGAAGTTCGATGCAGTAAATATGCTGTCGTCTGAAGACAATGAAAGATTGTTCCGTGAACGTGTCCCCCAGCCTGTGATTCTTGCAGCCAATTTTGACCAGCCTTCCGTCGCTCTCGAACTATTGGCACGTGGTGTTGATCCGAACACCTTGACTACCGAAGGCTATGGAGCTCGTTATGCATCGTATGGATACATGGAAGCAAAATCACTGTTAGATTGCGTCAGGGAGCACCTCAAATCCTTGCGCGAGTACAAAGGGGAGAACCTCTGTTCGATCCCACCGGAGCCGCTCAATCCGGATGATGGTTTCTATCTCAAAGGTCTTGAAGATGGAACGTACCAGTTGTGGACTGCGAAGAGAGCATTGAAGCGTGCCAGAGAGGAATATGACAACCAGAGGAGAGCACACGAAAGAAGGGTGGCAGAAGCCAAGACTCGTAAGGGTCTGAATGAGAAGAAGGCCGCAGTGGAGGCCCTGACTCGCGACTTTGAGAGGCTTGAAGCTGACCTGCGTAAACGAGGCGCTAAGACGTTCAGCGAGCTATTTCCAGAGATTCAACAACCAAATAACAGCCAGCAAAACGAATATCAGCCTCCAAAGCCGCAACCTTTCAAGTTGTCATACATTTTTCGAGTGCCGGATCTTACGGATGTCAGGAGAGAGGGCTACATGAAACTGTAAGGTTTTTTTCCCAGGTTTTTCATTCCGGTCCAATTATCCCACTCCTTTTCGTTGCCACTAAATTGTTAAATGTCATGGCAGGTTCGAAGCAGCATGGTGCGGTGACCTCGACACGATCAAAGCCCTCACCCTCGCGATGTGGGGTTCGAACAAAGACCAGACCCCTCTTCAAATTGCCGTATACGACAGTGATTCGTTCTCTCCCTTCTCCATTGCTGTTCTGCGAGGACATCTAGATGTTGCAAGAGCGATTCTTGAGACAGTTCGCATTCAACACCAGCAAAAGGAAACCAAGGGTCGCGAGAGATTCAGTATGAGGACTTCTGACGACGCTGACTACAGCAACGAAGAAGGCTCTTCTGATGATCACGGTATCCGTATCTACAGCGAGAAAATAGATGATCAGTTTACCATTGACGACGTAGGCGAGGTGGCCGGTCAGGTAAAATGCGAAGTTACGCCACTCGAAGTATTATCGGCGAACTGTCGAGCATGGCTTTTCATACCAGAAAACAAAGAGGTGTTCCCTTGTGGAGAGCTGTGGGAAGTCCAACCTCCTCACCCGCACAATCTTATACAGTACGCGATATGGATGGATAACGTTGACTTACTGGTCTTTTTACTCGATCTTGGGCGCAGATTCGTAACTACAAGCACCGAGGAGTCTTCTCACACCTACACGGTCTCCGAAACCGACTTCCAGTTCGCAATACAGCTCGGCCGCTTGCGCTGCCTCACCGAGCTCGTCAGGCGCACTGGAGCCGGTATCCGGCTTGACCAGCTTGTCGAAAAGAGTGGCGTCCGGGTGAAGGAGAAGCCCAAGTTCTACCAGGGCCTCTCCGTCCATGGCAAGAAGCGAGCAGATTGGGCAGCAGCGGGACGAAAAATGCAGATGGAACAGCCTAAGGACATGCATCCGCCTCTGCTTGTGGCTGCCCTTAAGGGCAGCCTGAACAGTGTGGAATGGTTCCTAAGTACTGCACCAGGCCGCCATTACATAGAGTTCACAACCGCACATAAGCATGATAAGAGGTTAAGAAGGCTTGCACAAGCAGAAGGAGGGGTCGAGGAGGCCCTGACAACTTGGCTCAGTTCGAGGAGTACGTGATATACTAGGATCTAGTCTACTCCCTCAAAGTGTTCCAAATACAAGACTGACCCGGCAATGTACCATACTTAGGTAACCTCGTCTTGCACTGCGCTGTTCTTTCCAAAGAAACAGACGAATCCGAGCGCTTGGTGAAATATCTCCTTCAGAACGTCCCAAGTTCCCTGGAAACCAAGTCTGTCGAGGGATACACACCTCTCGCACTTGCTTACGCACTGCACCGCACGCGTTTTGCTCGCATTCTCATCAAAGCTGGGGCGAACCAGGCAGTCCGCGATCACAACGGCAACAACCTGATCCATTTACTCCTCTGTGGCCCCAACGGCCAAGCCCGCGACAAAACCCAAGATCTACAAACGCTCCTTGACCTCCTCGACCCTCGCCTTGTCCCCTCTCTCCTCACCGAGCGTTCCTCCGAGCGTCCGGGTTCTCTGACACCGATTGCACATTGGATGCAGCAATTAAGTCCTTACGGTTACCACGGACGTCACGACATGGACATGAAATTGGAGACCGATAACAACCTCGAGGTTCTCCGTCTCATTCTTGATTTCGCCGATCATACGGGGCAAAGGCACCTGGAATTACTAGACGGGGCAGGAAACACGCCGTTACACGATGCCGTGAGACTGCAGTTGCCAAAGATGCTCGGGCTGATGCTGGACCGCCGCCCAGATCTACTGTATCGGGAGAACGCGACGGGGAGCACTCCCGCCGATCTCGCGGAAGAGGCATGGGTCAGCGAAGTCACCTCGAAGCAGCCACATGTCCCAGATATCAACCAGTACCACTATTACAACGAGGAGAATAACCCTCTCGTACGGCGCAGCCCCGAGTCCCTCCTTAGGGAGAAGTCAGAGAACCGCAGAAGCGAAAGACGGATTATCTGGGACCTCTGCCGCGAGAGAGCGGAGAAAGACGCAGGGCGCCATAGGAGGAGGCTCGTCAGTTTGTTTGAGGCGAACGAAGTTGCGAAGAGGCTGGCTCCGCGAGAGCATGAGATGACGGCTGTGGCTGAACGTAGGAGGCTCGCAAGGAAGGGCTACTTGGTTAGGGACGAGACGGACAAGCAGAAAGACGAGGTGTCGGAGTGGTATGGGATGGCAGCGCAGTGGTGATGCAGTTTGACAATGGACCTATTCAACGAGACTGCAATGTGCTTCAACGATTAGGGTATGTTCGTGAAAGCGAGTCAAGGCAGCGAAGCATGAATCATGTTCGGTATCATCAGTCAAGACGAGATCATACTAGACAACCACAACAATCGCCTCCCGTCTCTCCGTATCCCTCAACCCCCCGACAACAGCCGCATTTACCAGGACAGTCTGTCCGGTCGATGCCCTAGCATCACCATTCTTTCCTACTCGAGAGACCACCCTCGAAACCACCCTCACCAACCCCCAATAAACCATTCTGACCATATTCACCCAGCGGCTTCCTATACCGCCGCCGGCAGACATGACCTGCTCATACGCCTCCTGGCACCGATCCCAGAGGAGCACCTCGACCCCGTACCCGGCATGGATATGCCCGCAGACATGCAGTAGCGGCCTGTTTCTCTTCGCCCACAGCTCCCGCAGCGGAAACGTGCATCCGAGAGCAGCAGCGCCGGCGCCGACGCTGTCGAGATGGAACGCGGGCGGGCCGTGGGTGAGGAGGATGTCGGTGTCGGGCGGGATGGTGTCTTTCCAGGGATCAGTGTCAGTATCCTTCTGGTGATCGTGCTCGTGGTGCCAGCGGGGATACTGGAACGCCCAGTCGCCGTGCTTCGGGGTGCGAGGGCTGCCGTAGACTTTGAGCCGTCGTGGTCGTGTCTTTCCTGTTCCATCGCGAAACGGGATCTCAAGAGTAACGGAGCTATCTTCCAGATGGATAATCGATCTCCAATCCATATCCACAGGTTGTATTTCCTGTCCTGCACCATCCCCTCCCTCTCCCTCTCCTTCTCCCTCTCCTCGACGTCGCCGATCAAGACACATCTCATGATTCCCCGCAACAACCACCTTCCACCGATACGGCAAGCCATCAAGCCACTCGATCTGCGTCTCCAACTCCTCCCTCGTCCCCGACAGGGTCAGATCCCCCGCGTGGAGAAGTACATCCCCATCCGGTAGGGACAGGGGCTGGGTGGTGTGGGCGTCGGAGATGCAGACGACGCGGATGCCGTCGACACCATTGCCATTGCTGTTTCCATTCATATCCAAACCGGAAACAGTAACGACAGGGCCGGGACCAGGCCGCGGCGTGAAAAGACTATGGTAGAGACAGTGCGCGAGGATTTCAATTTGGAGCGGGATGAGAGGAATCGGGCCCAGACATTTTCCCTTCGGGACGGTGGAGGAGGGCGTCGAGGCCGGAGGAGGAGGATCGGGTTGGGCGCCAAGCGAAGAACCGTGCCATCGGTATCTATGCTATGTATGCAGCTTAGAGAATAGATGTATGGTGGTGGGAAGAGAGAGTGTGTGTGTGCGTGTTCGGGGATTCAGAGCCCGGGAGTGTGTTTGACATTTACTTTCCTTATTTATATTCCCATCAAAACAAGGGCATCAAGGCTGCAAGATTTACTGCATATGTGTCGTTTTGATAACCTCCACGTGGAAACTTGCGGGGTGGACGCCCGATTTCTCGGATGCCTAGAGCTTAGCGGCGCTATTGGGCATCAGGGGTGGGCTGAACTAAATCCTAGATTAAGCTTAGATAAGATCTGGGGGCCTTGCTTAACTAGGCTTTAACTAAATTCTCACCGCATAGACGGTTGCGAGGGATGGTTGATCTATAACATGTTCCAGTTTGAGAGTCAAGTGTTGACCAAAGATACCGCTCGACTACAAAAAAGACGCCAAGGCCACTAGTTGCAGTCAGCTACTGGTATTTTGGCTGTCTGACACAAGGTAACAACTACTCTGGATTTGGGTAGTTCTTGTGTAGTTACACATGGTATTATGTTCAGAAAACTTTTAGTATACATCGCTCTGGCTGCTTATTTTTGCTTCCTGACTCTCCGGGTGATGGTAACCGGAATATCATACCGATACACAAACAAGGCGTTCCTGTACGTCCATTCATGTGATGGATCGACGAGCCGGATCTATATAATAGTGTCAGCTTGAATATCCTTCTTTTTTTTCCGAACGAAGAAAACAGTCGGATTTAGAGAAATTGACTTACATCATATAAGCTATACAGCGTTGCAAAGAGCTTGTAGAGCTCCAAGACCGCCAGATACCGACCCATGCAGACGCGCCCGCCCCCGCCGAACGTGAAATCCGTCACGTCCCGCATGCGCCGCAACCGCGCATCAAACGCCTCCTGGGTCTCATCCGGTTTCCGCAGCCAGCGGTCCGGGTTGAAGACGTCAGCATCATCGCCGAAAACGTCCTTATCGCGGTTCGTGACGGCCAGGTTGATCCCGACTTTCGTGCCTGCGGGGATGTAGCGGCCATCCGGCGGGGTGAATCCGCCTTCGGGGACGACGCGCTCGAAGATCATCGCGATTCTCGGGTTAATCCGCATGGCTTCGCGCATGACGGCGTCGAGGTATGGGAGGCCGTTGATGTCCCTCCATTGAGCAGGGAGGGAAAGGTTGGCGCGGTCAAGCTCGTCGATTAGTTTCCTGTACGCAGACGGGTTCTTCGAGAGGCAGTACACGACGGCGCGCATCGTGGCCGAAGTGGTGTCGCCGCCGGCCAGGATGTTGAGCATCAGCCAGTTGACGCTCATCAACCATATTCGGATAGGTTTTCTTGAGTTGGACATATTTGTCCAGAGTGTGGGGGACTTTTGGGAACTTTCCCCCTCCTGCTTGCCCTCCTTCATCTTCGCCTGGTATTCAGCGACGACCCTGAAGGCGTAGAGCACACCAGTGAGGGTAGGTTTGGGGCCGATGCGGATGATGGGGTTCTTGTCCAGGAAGTAGTCGATCCAGGGGATTTGTGAAACCTGAAGCTGTGTCAGTAAACCGATCAAATGGCATAGCTGAACAACTGCTAACGGCTGAAGTTCTGGTCTTACTGGTGCAAAGTAATAGAGACCCTTGGTCGAGTCGATGATGAGGCTGTCCACATCCTTCTCCTGGTCAATGAACCCATAGTGCCGGCCGAAACTGATATTCGCGGTGACATCCCACGCGACTGTCCCATAATGAGCATTCGGCCATACATTACTCCATCCATTGCACAGGACACATGCAATGAGCCATCCATTCGTCTGCCTTGCAGGTCGTTCCGGCGTTCTCCCCGTCCACGAACTTGGAATCGAGCTTCTTCACAAACTTGTCCAGAGTTTCATCGATCAGAGGCTCTAGATCCAGCACTTTTGTCATCGTCCAGAAGTTCCGGATTGGTCTTATATACTTGTTATGCCAATCCTCGTCTTGCGTGTCGAAGATGTTTGATATCCGTTGACCATTGACGAGAACGTCATTCGGTCTATACATGTCGCTCTGGAAAAACATCAGCCTCGAAATCATAGACGACATAATAATGGGGTGTTTACCTTTTTCCATGGATGCTTGGTCGCATAGACCGTTCTGATCAGATTCGGATCTCCCAGACTGATACAATTTGGTCCGATCTGTACAGCTGCACCGTACTTCCGGTGAAGTTCAAGATGTATCCGGTCAACCCGCCCGCGAAAGACAGCGACCGCACGCCAGATGTTAGTGAACTTTGCCACAAAGGGACCGGGGAAAGCCCTCAAAGGCGAAAAGATAAGCTCCCAGAGCACCTTGCTCACTACAAGAAAGCACAAGCCCAACAGGAGCTGGCTACCCGCCTGTGTAATGGTAAGCATGCCGAATGTCGGGCTGTCTGTTCAACAGCTCCGAGAAGCATTCGGTGACATACCTCCACGTGGAGTACGAATGGAGTACTTATCTACCCACACCCTATTCTCTGCGGAGAGTATGCGACCTTCAGAGAAACCAAACCTGCAGCCAGCGGGGCCTCGACAAGGGGTACTCGTGCAGAGTTAGTATCTAGGGGGAATTCCCGCCACTCAGACATCAGGTTCAACGTCTTATTTCCAGCCCGGAAGGGAGACCCAATAAATCGGTTGGACGAATTAGCACCAGCAGCATAGGATTGGACGTCGGCTATGCGATCGATTGCAACTACCGGACACAGTGTCTCCTGAGCATTGGGATGCCTACTCCTGCTGTCGGTTATCACAGTCAAGTCTTAAAAATGAGAAAAACCAGACTTTTGCAGCGGTCGTCATCAGGATATCATCCGTTTACCCTGCATGTTTGTATTGTGTACCTGCCAAATTGAGTAAGCCTTTTTGAAATTCTGCAGGAACACAGCGTACGCAAGTGGCATGTCTTTCCCGTACACATCATAGTCCGCGTTGAAGTCTTCGGCAGGGTGGAACCCCCGGAGTATCTCGGTTCCACGTTGAGGGGCGCCGTCACTCCCTAGAGAATAATAGTATACTCAAAAGGATGAGTTAGTCCACATTCCACAATGTCCAGAGTCTCTAGAGACCGGGCTGATTACCGTTTAAAGAACCTTGACAGGGTATCTGAGACGTTAACACGGACCACCTTGGAGGTATGCGGCGTAGTAGACCAGGGACGCTAATGGAGACGAACTCTAGGCCCAAGCGAGCCTGTTAGCACCGGTCAAGCTTCCGAGCTCTTCGTTTCAGATTGTCCAATCAAACGCACCAATAATTCATTCCGCAGATGAGAACTTCCTATGACTTGATCCTCTGAACGCCTGTGAATATGGTTAGGATTCTCAGCTTGTCATATACAGGAATGGTTCGAAAGGACTAGCCAAGTCATTACCTACTATATGAGGCTCTTAGTAGGTAAGGTTAGACCAGAGTCAGTGAAGTTTCGAATGTAGCCTTTTTTTTGGGAAGGCCCATTCCATCATGAGCTGAATTGTGAGGAAACCACCGAGGTATGCTTCCTACAGATGATTTTATTCTTTGTGCTGATAATCTGCTACATCGGTAGTGTCAATATCACTGATAACGCTTGCTTTGGCTGGAATTATTTCCGCCAGATTAATGGATCATTCTGCTGCTTTGCTAGGAGTTGGATCGTACCTTGCTCGAATCCGCCTAGTATTAAGTACTTATCCACCAGATTGATAAGCTCCTGAGAGACAGTGCTGCGCCGCAGCTTTTCTGCCCATAACATACCGGGAATATTTCCGATACTGCCAGGGGTGTTGAAAAGGCAAGCGCTGTCTTGCTTACTAGTGACAAGGAATTTTGTGCACCATAGGTATAGATCATGTAGCAAGTACGCTATTATAGCCCTCATGTTTGACCTTTATGCTTATTAGTGGAGGCCTTCATGATACTTGACATTCAGCTGTGCAAAAAATGTCCAGGTTGAGGAAGGACACAAATCATTTTGCTGCCTGTCTCATCTGTCCAAGTAAAATTCTTCTCATTGTTCCACACATGGATTGATCTCAAGGACACCATTTCTTATCTCCAGGCTTGCTTTACTTCAGGATGGCCTCGAGGACGAACTCAGAGTTCCTCGCGCAGAGTCGAGCCAGCACGGTGAAGGCCGTTATGTGGGTTGTCTCTCTGATTCCACTTGTAATCGTGATCCTTCGCCTCTATGTCAGGATCAAGATAAAGGGTGTTTTTGGATGGGACGATGGCATTGTGATTGTGGCAACCGTAAGAACGTCGTATTTGTCTGTCTGGATTCCTGCAGTCGCATGCGCTGACATGTTATTCGAAGGGATGCCTTGTTGCTTATGCTGCTGTCTGCAACGTAGCTGCGAATATCGGACTGTGGAGGCATCTTGAGGTGGTCGCGCAGAATCCGAACCATCTCATCAATGTTGCCCTGCTTTGCGACATTGACGAGTCTTTGCCATCATGGCCTGCACACTAGGCAAGACGTCCTTTGCAGTCACTCTGCTGCGGATCATTGTTCAGAGGTGGATAAAAATCGCCTTGTGATTTGTTATCATTACCATGAATGTGGTCAACGTGCTGGCTGAGTCGTTCGTCTTTGTTCATCGCAAGGACCCGAGGCATCTGTGGAACACGGCTATCCCTTCCGAGTGCTGGCCGACTTACGTCTTCACCAACTTTTCTCTATTTGTAGGAGGTCAGTATGCATCTTGTTGCTTTCAGTCATTCCTTTTTTTATTTTGTCTTTGCAAGTTAGTGGCTCATTTTCTTGTCTCTAGAATACTCGGACGCACAGGATTTTGTTCTCGCGCTGCTGCCTTGGACTATCGTCTGGAACGTTCAAATGCAGAAGAAGGAAAAGATCGGTATTGCAGTTGCCATGAGTCTTGGTGTATTGTAAGTTTCCCCAATGCTCTCCATAATTGCAAGCCATTTTAACCAATCCGCAGCGCCGGCGGCACGGCCATTGTAAAGACAACCTACCTTGTCGCGCTCTCTGCGAAGTCCGATTTTACCTGTACGTCTCCTTTGCCAAAATTCCCACCTACTATAAGGCTAACTAGAACCATCTTCCAGGGGGACTTGCCCCCCTACTTGTCTGGGCAGCCGCTGAAGACGGTCTTGCCATCGTCGCTGCCTCCATTCCGGCCCTCCGACCTCTCCTCAAGGTATTCTTCCCTGGCACCCACAGCGGTAGCAGCTATCATGACATGTGGAGCTATCCACTCAAGGAGGGGTTCCAACAACGCGAACATGTTTCCCCATTCTCAGGGGGAAAGCCATGCTACCGTCTACCCGGGCTCCGGGGACGCAGATGACAAAAGTAACACGAGCATTCTCCGGGATACGGACAACTCTTGGTGGTCTCAGAATATCAAGCGGACAACTGAAGTCGATATTCAATATAACCGCTCAGAACAAACAGAAAAAGCGCCGATAACTCCTGACGGAGAATTCCACAGGCATAGCTGCAGACAAATACGCTTCGATGATACTGGCCAAACTATATGAATTTGCGCCGTTTACAATTGCTGCTGCCTCGACATCGTAACGATCATAGCTCTGGAAGAAGTGTTCATGTGTAGCTACTGCCGTCCTAACCCCAACGGTCTGCAGCTTCCGACCCTTTCCACCGACTGGAGCATTATTCCACCGCTCACTTTTGGTTATCCTAAAATGTCGTGATCCCAGCACCCCTCGAAGTGCCGTTCCAATTCTCACTTCGTGGTCTCATCGAGAGGGCTTCTGGGATTCTTCCCTTGTGCGCAGCCAATGATCCTGAATCCAGAGCATGTCTCCAAGTCTTCTGGGATGGTCAATGTCTGGGTAGAGGTAGGGACGACCAAGAGAACGGCACTCCGACGTGGCGGCGGCTTAGACTTGTTCCATATCCAGAACTAGTGAAAGAGCACTTTCAGCCAGCTTTGTATGTACACTTGTGTTGCTCCTGTATTTCTCTATCACATCTCTACCTGACTTGATTGAGCTCTAAGAGACGGGCCTCGCTTTATTGATTATCTACTAAATTGGTGCATTGCAAATGAACTGTGCAATATCCGAACAGACCAATGGGAATCTACCAAAGCTACCCCGCGTTCGCCCTAGCCGTCCATAGATTTTAGCTAGTTGAGACTGAATGTGAGCATAGATGAGCGGACCAATGGGCATTTTCGTTGGGTAGCACCGTATTCGATTTTATTTAGAAACAACCCAACTTCTTCTAAGCAATAGATCTAGATCTAACTGGTGAGTCTTGCTGCATCTTTTTCTTGGCTTTTACCTAATGAATTGATGCTAGTGAGTGAGATTAAGCGAACAGACCAATAGGCTTGACTTGGTAAGATAACCTACCATACGAGGTAATGTGCCTGCGCAGTATGTTGGATAAAGTTCTGCTCCGCCGCTCCACGCGAGACGTACTGAAGAACCTCGCCAGCCATACGGTACAGAGATGTCGGTAAGACGAGCTTTTTCAGGCGTCCAGTGCAGCCATCTGAGATGTGTTGTCCTTCTCTACGATATGTGTCTCAAGCAAGTTCAAGGCGTCCGACAAGTGGCAGTGTCGTCCCTCGAATTGACCAGAGTCCGGTTGTTATTGATATAAATTCTGCGTGATGAATTGTGGATACTGCATCATTATTCCAGCTACCGTCCTTCGCGGTTACATCCCTATCTACATAATACCGAGATCCTAATTACAATGGCTTCTCGCCCGCTAAGCCGACTGCTGCTCGGCTACCTGTTCTCGCTTTGTCTTTTCCATAGCTCCCCTTCCAGGAATGCCTGGCTAGTTGGGGCGAGTCCAATAGCATCAAGGGATGCTAATACGAAGATGGTCTACAATTGGGCTGAGGTAATGTCTCCGAATAAGAACCATTTGCTCTATCAATCGGAGCATGACTGACCTCCCTAGATTACACCGTCTCCGAATATCAATTGGACGCCATGTTTTGACAAATTTACGTGTACCCGTTTGGAGGTAATTAACTATAAAATTGTCATGTCCGTCTAAGATTAAGCCTCGAGCTGACCGACAAAGGTCCCTTTAGACTATGATGATCCGAGTCTGGGAACAACTACAATTGCGTTTCAAAGGCTTGCTGCCGAAACGCAACCAGCAGAAAATATACTCATAAACCCAGGTACGAGGTGGTGCCTCCCTGAATACGCGGCTGGATAATCTAACAACGCTCCAGGTGGACCTGGGGGTTCGGGGGTCCTCCTCTTGGATGTCTATGGCGAACAACTAGCAGCGGCATATGGCACGCAATACAACTACATCGGCTTCGACCCAAGGGGCGTAAACAACAGCGGCCCAGTTATCGACTGCTTCCCGGGCGACCCAGAGACCCGCAACAACTTCCACACAATGTACTATCGCGGCGTCCCCGACGCCTCTTCGACGTCGTTGGCAAACCAGTACTACCGCGCGCAAGCCTATGGACACTGGTGCAGCGACGTCGTTGGCGGACCTAACGGCAACGGCAGTTACGTGAGCACGCCGCTGGTTGCACGCGACATGCTTTCGTACATCGAAGCAGAAAAGCGGGCAGCTGGGGAACCCGAGACCGAGGCGAAGCTGTGGTATTATGGATTCAGCTACGGTACTGTCCTTGGTGCGACGTTCGCGTCCATGTTCCCTGACCGCGTCGGCCGTATGGTTCTCGACGGAGTGGTCGATGCGGAAGATTACTACAATCTTCAATGGAAGGACAACCTCTTGCAAGCTGATCAAGCTGTAGAAAGCTTCTTTAAACTCTGCCATCAGGCGGGGCCACAGAACTGTTCGTTCTACGCTGAGTCCCCGGAGAAGATACAGGAACGCTTCGACAACCTCCTGGAGAAGATCAAAGAAACCCCTGTCCCCGTCTGGGACCGCAGATGCCTCAGCTAGCAATGTACGAGGACCTGAAAGTGTTCCTCTGGAAATCGCTATATGCCCCTTACCTCAGCTTCCCGCTGCTGGCAGACGTCCTCGCCGCACTTGAGCGCGGCGACGGGACCCTACTCCTCATCGGGGCCGGCGTCAGCCTGGGATACAAGAAACAAGATCTAAGCTGGTCGTCAGAGGATGCTGCTACAGCGATCAGATGCAGCGATGGATACGGGAAAGGCAACCTCAGCACACTCCAGGCGTACAAAGATTATGTGGAATTCCTGATGGACCAGAGCCATTACATAGGGGATGCGTGGTCGTACCTCCCTCTGGACTGTATATCGCTGGATTGTGAGCCGCCGGCTAGTGGGCGTTTCTCTGGTAGTTTTCCTCGTCTCATCATTCGACAAAAGGACAACTGGACTGAACCTCGCAGGCCCTCTTCCCCCATCCGCTAAGGAAACGAGTTTCCCGATCCTGTTCATCGGAAATACGATCGATCCAGTGACTCCAATAAGAGGGTACTCTACTTCTCCTCTGCCCCTTCAAAAGCCCTCTCAATTAGACTTAATGCTAACAAATCCACTTAGAGCCCACAAGATGTCATCCAGCTTCCCCAAGTCCGTTGTTCTGGAACAGAACTCTGTCGGTGTAAGTCTCTCCCCGCACATCCATCCACCCATCTAGACGCTCATCCAATACATCTCCAAAACTCACATACTTACATTCTGTGCGTAAAACAAAACAGCACGCCTCAATGACCGCCCCCTCCACCTGCACTGTCGGCCACATCAAGTCCTACTTCGACAACGGCACCCTCCCGTCCCCAAGCACCGTCTGCCAGCCCGACGGGGAGCCGTTCACCATTCCGGGAGAAGGAATGGGATGGTTCTTTTGATTAGCTGAGCAATAGGGGCGATAAGATCGCGGAGAGGATGGGGTAGGGAGTAGGATGTACCTAGTGGGCACATACAGTACATACTTTACTAGCAGCAGACTGTTGGCAGCACTGAACCGGCTTAGGGAGGTAGGGAGAGGGAATATATGTGATATACGCCATTAGTATATGTGTTTTGTATGTTTGTTCTGTACATAAAAGTGAAAGGGGATTTCGGTACAGGAAATCGTGCTGGCTTTCAGAGGGTCCCCCTCAGTCTATTTGATTGTTATGTACAGTGCAGCATCTACATATCTTATCTCTGTATTGAGCTTCTCCAAAATTCTTGTTCTGGCTAGACATGGATGAGAGGAAGTAACAGAAACATGAGCCGCTGGAAAAGGCGGAGAGTGCTTTTTCTTTCCCCAGCCATGCGAACGGGATCCCCCTGCTACACATATTTAGGGCTCTTTTCCCAAACATGGCAAGGAGGCCACCCATACATGGCCTTCAATGGTGTTTTAGGTACTGTAAGTTTATTTCCTGTGTAGAGCGAGTAAGAGAGTCCTTCAAAGCAATATCCAGGTGTTCATTCGATACTACCTAGGTTGAAAGAGGTAGAGAGAATTGCTAAGTACATAAAGTGATTATTCAAGAACCGTTGAATGAAGAAACTAAAGAAATCACTACTTAGGAGCTAAGAGGGAACTTGAAGGAAAAGATAAACAAGCTTGGCATGGCGTACAGGAAAAGCCCTTTGAAGGAGAGAATGGGTGGCGGTGCCTAGCACTGGATCAGCAAGTTCCAGTTTTCAGAGATAGCCACCGGGGAAGAAAGAGATGGGTTTAAAGAGGTCTTGCGTTGTCCATTTCCCCAGTGTATGTTCAAGTCCGGGGTCGCTCTAGAAGAGCCTCTTGTGTCAGTTCATCTGACGTCCTCAGTGCGGCCTGTACTCTGTCTTTCGCCATTGCAAAGACGGGCCACGGCAACAACCCGAACAGGTTCGGCCTATTGGTGTCGGCACCCGCTTGGATGAGCAATTCATCATAGGTTCATTGGCGCCGTGTGCCGCCCACAGCACTGCTGTGTCACCAAAATCATTCTGTGCATTGACATCAATCCCCTGTTTCTCAAGCAGCGCTTCTACCACATTTGTATAACTGTGTTTTGCGGCAGCAATTAAGGGAGTAAAACTGTCCACATCCCACGCATTCTCATCGACACCACCTGTCTCCAGCAGCAGTTTGACTGTAGCAAGATGCCCGAAGTGGGCTGCGAGTAGGCTGGCCATGGGAAGGAAATTTGGGATTTAAAGAAGAGTTATTTCCCATCCAGGTAGAATTTACTACTGGGAATTTGTTTTAAAAAGAAAAAAGGGAATTCCAGGTAGGAATTTTTTAGAAAGGAATTTCCTGGCTGAAAATTTCCATAAGATATAAAAAGGAATACTTTTTTATACTAAAAAGGTATAGTTATTACGAAAGAAGATGTAGTTTATTACTAAATTTTAATTATAATTCCAGCCAGGAATTCCCAATTCCAGCCAAAAAATCCCATCCTGGACAGAAATTCCTTTGTAACGACAGGCCTAGATAACTAGACCTAATAGGGCCGTTGGTTTATCTTGAAGACAAGAAACAAGGGGGTGAGCAATATAAAAGTAAGAATAAGCCTGTGTTACTAGCAATGTCTATATGACAAGTTGCTATGTGAGTCGACCACGAGGGTCGGATTCTGTCTGAAAGGAACGTCATTATATACATGCCAGTCTGCCTGGATCGATGAGTTCGTTTGGATCATTCTGGGTGTTTGGATCATGGAGCTTCGTTGGATCATAGGGCTTCGTTGGATCATAAGGCTTTGTTGGATCAGGATGGGGGGGTTTTGATCCATTGTCACGTGCTCCCTGCATGACATACCCCTCCTTTATGCCAACTCCGGCTATAACATCCTTATAGAAATTCTCATCCAGGGTGGGATTTTCTCTAATATTTTCCCATCCAGGTCTAAAAATTTTAAAGGATTACTCATGGGATTTTCTTGGCAGGAAATTAACAAATCCAGGTGGGATTTTCCCATCCTGGCGGCCAGCCTAGCTGCGAGGAAGAGAGGGGTCTCATTCGAGGCGTTCCTGACATCAGGATCCACCCCTTCCTAGGCGAGGAGCAGTCGCACGATGGATTCACGTCCCCGACTCGCAGCCTCTATCAGTGGTTTTTCATCTCCGCTGGTGGAGTTGACATCGGCACCATGCTCAAGGAGCAGTTCCACCATCTCCTCTCTGCCCATTCTGGCTGCCATGGTCAGCGGCGTATTGCCATATTTGTCGTGAAACTCAATATCAACACCATACATCAACGCCGCTGAAAACGGTATGTGGCCTCGTCTGACCTGGGGACTGGCTCCTGCTTCCAGTGCCTTCCGGGCAGTGGCTTCCTGCCTATGATCAGCGGCCCACAGGAGGGCCGAACTGCGAGACTGGCGCGCATTGTGGCGATAGAGATACGGATCGAGGACCTCGTATAAGCCGCGACACGTTCGAGCCATCAATTCTCTCTCAGTTTCCCAGGTGGTCCGCAAAAGACAGTAGCATGTCAGTGGGAACTCCAGCAGCAGCATCTCAGGAGAAATTGATTTTCTTTGTTGTCCTTGTCCGTGCGTGGAGGAAGTTAGCTCAGGTCATGCGACTTGGGTGATGAGTGATAGGTCAAGGCTTCAAAGCTGCAAATAATAGTAAAGAATTGACTGCAGACCGAGGTCAAAAATATACAGTCATCGGAAGGGTATGTATGTGTATGTGCAAGCCGTATTGCAGGTCAGGAAGAGCGCTGGGCCATATAGCGGGCAGAAGCACCGGGGGAACTCCTGCATGGCTACCGAAAACCACAGGGACCATCTCAACAAAACGAGGACTTGAGGTCCTCCAGTGCCTCCTCCTTTTTCTTTGACCTGTCACCGACAGGCCCAGGCAATTTGCACCTTGTCTCATCTTATCTCTGCAATCCAATCACCTCAATTTGTGACAAACATTCTCACCTCATCTTCCCTGTCAATGAAGCATTTACTTAAAGACATGAAATCCAGAAGAGATCATCTTGTCCCATGGATTGTTATTGTCCAAGTCTATCATCCTCATATCCTAGAGCTGGCAAGCTGCCCAGACATCCTTTGTAATCTTGAGCTGAATTTTGAGACTGATCTCTGTAGAAGCTGTTCACGCACACACATGCACATCTATATATTTCCACAGGACATTCTGACCCTAGATATCAAAGATGTATATTATAACTTAGCCGTAGTCAGGGCACCAGGATCTGGATCCTATGCTATGTGAATTGAATCACAAGTCAGATTTACCATATATTTATTTGTATCTGGACTCTCTCTGGGTCTATCTAGATTGCCTAGTTGCTGATGACGTAGATTTATCCAGAATCGGGAGTTAAACAGGAATCAAAAAGATCAACAATTAAAGATGGAATTGGCCATATAAAATTGCTATTGATTAGATAGGTTCACCATCGTTAGACGGGAAGCCATTCGGCTTATCAGATTAGATTAGATGGGATACGATCATATCCGTTAGCGAATCTTTCCAGGTGCCTTGGCGTAGTACAACTTCTATTTCGTCTCAAACATCAAGTTACAAAAAGAACGCTGACACTTTTTTGCCTTTCCCTGACCGGTACACACGTCCATCTACACATAATGCATCACGCGTAACAAAGTATATAAATGAATGACACACAACTTCCCTATACCTATCTGCGCGCGATGCACAGAATCCAAGAACCCATAGTACAGGACTCAATCTCAACAGACGTTTCGGCCCAAAGCCTCAATCAATCCCGAAACTTCCCACCGCAATACAGACACGTATCGAAAGTCTCAAAGAGCAAGTTATACTTGGATTTGGTTTCCGAGACGGACGACAACAAAGACGATGGCGCTCCTTCCTCTTCGCGCTTCACCTCTGGCGGAGGCGGAGGAGGCGGGCCGAAGACCTCGTCGTTGAGGAATTCCGTCCCGCACAGGGAGCAGAATTTGGAGATGTCGGGTTCGGGGATCGCGAGGAAGGTGAGGCCGCAGCGGACTGTTTTGGAACTTTTGGTCAGTACCTGTCTTGTATATTACGGGTGGAATATGGATCTGTTTCCGTGGCGGGATCACAGGATTTTTTTTTAAAAAAAGGAACAGAAAGAGAAAAATACTAACCAAACGGATGCCCATCCATGCATTGCGCCTCCCGCGCCGAGTACCACTCGACTCCGGAATCGCAGATACCGCATCGTTCGAACATGTCGCCGCCGGGACCATTGAGCTGGCCTGCGGACTTTGCAGCAAGGGTGTTTGGGTCTGGACTCGCTAGTGAGCATTTTGATATCTCGTCGCTGAGATCCGCACCAGTGGCCTTGGCCAGACGCTCCAGCGCCTTTCGAGAGAGTTCAAGGAGCCGCTCATCCCGGGTATCAACGGTGGTGCACGCGGCCGCTGCGTAGATGAGTTTCCGAGACCACGGGTTGCTATAATGATCTTCGTTCTCGTGATCATGGCCGAGGACAAATTCCAGAGCTGCTTTTCGCTTCTCTCGAAGCTCGTCGTCTGTGAGCTTAGGGACAGTCTGCAGGAAAGACGGCCGACTCGAGTCCACTTGCGCCTCGGGCGAAGGAGGGGAGAAGATGATCGTGGTGCGCTCCTCGGCAGAAGTGGTGTACTCGATCATGTCTCCCGGGTGCATGGTGAAAGCGACCGCCATGAAACCTCCATGGCAGGCCAAGCCCCAGATCCTCGCGACTGCGAGTCCACCCAGGTCGCGATCAATGTCGAATCGCTCGCGGAAGTCCTCGAGCTGTTTCTTCCAGTCTGGCTGGAAGACACGCCCTTCTTCTTGTGCGGTGGGACAGGTATAGCCCCCCGTATATGCGGCCATTGTGCCTAGGTGGAGAGTCGATTCCCCCGTCGTTTCATCGCAGACGGCAGCAATTGCTTATTTGAATTAGAAAGCATCAGAAAAGACACATTGGCAAACGGCAGACGTACCACTTATCGGCTCCCAGTGACGAGATTGACCTTGTCCATCTGTCTCGGGGCTGCCAGAGCTGGTCTCCTCCCAGAACGCTCTTTCTTGGAGCTTGATTCCCTCTGGATCCTTGATCCTGCCTTCATAGGTCTCACGAGACATACGCAGAGTCACTAGCCCGGCAGAAATACCAGCGGCAAGACATATCGAGTGAAGGTCGCTCTAGACTCTTTGTAAGCAGAATCTCAGGAACTATGGTAGTATGCCAGCACAAACCTCGAATAGCCACTGGACAGGCCCAGTGAAGTGGTAGCTGCCCAGTCTCCTATCAGCTGCGGTAGCTGTATGGTCCGCAGACTGCACCTCCAAGTCATAGTCTGAACCCGAGTGGACCTGACGATCTCTGCGTACAACACTCACATCCAGGCGTATCACCTTGAGCTTCGTCCCGTAGACGATGGCCACGGCGGCCTTTGCTGAGGTTCGATCTCGACTCTCATCGTCTGCCTGCTGACAAACCCAGGGTCCGCACGCTATGTACGACGCTCGAATTCTGGATCTAATAGCTGCAGCAAGCAGGGTGCCAGACTGCACCATAGGGTAATTGTTCGCATTATTCCCATCATTGAACGGAAAGACGGATAGAACCTCGACAGAGTAGTGGATGTCAGAAACTAGCTCCCCCCGTTGCCTCTTGATCCGAAGGAGAATCACATCGTTATCATCGTTAGCCACAGTAAGGAGATGCAAACCCCAACGGCTCTCAGATCCAGAATCGGATTTAGCAGCCGCCTTGAGAGGCGGGTTCCACGCGAACGCGCGGATCGCTCGCTTTCGCGCCCTGAGCCCGGCCTTGTCGGGTCCCTGCAGGGACTGGAAGCGGGAGGACGAGAAGTGAGACCTCAGGGCATGGTTGACAACGGCGACTCTGACCCACTTCCCCTGCGGCCCCGTGGGCTCGAAGAAGGAGAGCAGCAGGTTCGTCGTCAGCACGGCTAGGACGCAGCGCTTGTGCTTGGCCAGGCCCGGCGGTGACCACGCGAGGGCGGCCACAGTGCTGATGGACTGCTCGGGGCCGATGGAGAAGTTGTCCCGGTTCTGCGGGTAGGTTGTCGGCCACTCCTTGTTGGTGAAAATGTTCGCGCGGAACCGCGTGAACGACCAGGGGCTTCTGGCTGTAGCAGCAGTGGTAGTTTGAGATGTGGTGGGCTGCTGCTCGTCCACATCGCGGCCGGATATCTTGGGAGTCTGTCTGCATGGTCAATCATTCTGTCTATTACTATTTTTGAACGGATGACATTGGTCTAGGGGATGCTGACTAGGATGTGGATATTCTCCCCGGCAGCGACGGCGAGCTCGCCGTCTGAGGACCACGAAAGACAGTTGTAGCACGACGGAAAGAGCTGAAGCTCGACGGGGTCCAACATTTTTGGACCGGCCTAAAACCGTCGTTGCCCGTCCAGGGCATTCTTATGTTATGGTTGGCAGGAAAGTTGCGCTGATCATGTCGTCGAGGCGGCCGGCGCAACCGCTCGAATGAAGATATCTCCAGGCTTGGCGCGGACTTTTCCGCACGACAACTCTCAAGCACTCGCACCGCGGACGCATTTACGACGCTTTACGCCGGACATTGTACAAGAGATACAACAAGAGGATGCAGCATTATGTGGCATCTTATCCGGATCCTAAAAAGATCTTAACTTTGCCAATGGAGGAAACACGTTAAGTATGCAATTCTTTTGTGCGCTACTATTAACAGCGAGGAAACCAATCTAGCTAAAATCCACCAAGGCGATCAGTGCTGCAGCTAAAGATATGTTAGATCACATATAAAAAAAATCTCAATGACATTATATATAATATTCAGATCTACGCGTCTACTAGGCCAAACAGTTTACCAGCAACGGGGTCCCACTCATCATCCCACCGCCGGGAGCCTTCCTTGCGAGCGCCAGCGCGGAGGCCCTCGAGCTTAGTGGCATTCTCGAAAAGATCGACCAGATGTTCTACAAGTTCTTCGGAGCTTCCGAAGCCTCGTCCGTTGACACCGTCTGTGACTAGTTCGGGCCAGGCCTCAAAGCGGTTCCACCCGACGACCGGAAGCCCTGCGCCGAACATATCCACCACCTTCATTGGCAGGTCGACGCCACTGCTGCTTGTATGCAAACTTACTCCCAGGTCCGCGGAAGCGAGTAGCTTCGCGTAGTCGGTTGTGCTTAGCCATGTGGACTTGATGGTCACTTTTTGCAGTTCCCCAGCGCTCTTCCGATCCGAGATCTCCTTCAGATACGCGTCTCTCTGGGGCCCTTTTCCTGTAATGATGGCCAAAATCTCGGGTAAATGAGGTTTACTTGTGCTTGCCAGCTCTGAGTACCGAGACAGGGCGGCTATCAGCAGAGAAAAGTCCTCATCTGCCGTCCACGATGTCGAGCTGACGAGAATCTTTAGATCTCCGGATTCAAGAGAGGGCCTGACAGCAGCAGTTTCCTCTAGGGAGGCGAGAAAGTCAAGCTGTGCTTGTCTGTCCGAAATGGGTTGCAAGTGGTTGGCTGGCCGGTCATGCAGGGGCAAAATAGGAGATTTTATGGAAAACTCTCTTTGCAATACACGGGCCATGGCCTTTGTGACACACAAATGCGCAGTCGCATACCGGCAGAGGGTCCTCTCGTACCAGCTAGAGAGCTTCACGAGAGGGTGGCTGTTGCCAAGCTTGAGTGCAAGGATCGAGTAGCCAAAGTTGTGCCAATCGATTACCAGACGGGTGTTCCTAAGAAAGCAGACGAGAGAGGCGACGGCAAGGGTAGGAATTGAAGGAGGATTCTGAGAGCAGGCAGGTCTCAGCAACAGCCCAAAAAAGACGGTTCAGAAAATTGTATCAGAACAACCTAATACAAATTATTTGAAAGCAAGAGGCTACGAGTATATGATCCAGCCACGGCCATCATTTCAAGGAGAGAACGAAAGGACTGACCTGAACAAGCAACCACTTGGCAGGAGCTGTACGGTACGCAAGGAAGTCCCATAGACTCAAGATCTGGAACAGGACCTTCAAGGGACCAAAGACCAAGAACAAGGCCTTATTGCTTGTCTGGAGAGAAGCCGGGTGCAGAGGGAGCGGAACGATCGATATTCGCGGGTTGGACGAGATGTCAGGATGGACATCGGACTCTTATGAAGCACTCAGTATGGACGGCAACAGCAGCAAGGATAGCGTCCAAACTCACCCTGATATCCAATGAGGTCGACACGGCCACCCCGCTTGGCAATGCTTAGGGCATGGTACTGCATCCGCGGGCTGCGACCGATATCACCCAGGACGAGAACCTGGACCGAGACTTTGGGTCGCGCAGCAGCCTCCTGTCCTGCAGAAGGGCCATCTCGCGTCTGAGAGCTATCGCTGGCATACTGCGAAGGAAGCAGCAAGATGATCAGCGTGAGGGCGGAGGAGAGCCAGAAGGCGACGGTAAGGAGGGACTCGATCATTGTGTCAAACGTCCAAGGGAAGCTCCTCTACGGAGACCACCCAGAAGATCTTCAGGACCTGAACAGAGCAATCCGGAACGGAAGAGTTATGCACACCTGGCCATGGCACCGAGAGCGCTGCTGCACAAACTGCTGCTCATGTTCTTCCTACAATGGCCGTCCACAACAAGCATCCCGCGCGCGGTCCAGACTCCCGGAACGCATGTTTCTCCGGCGCCGTCCGGGGCGCGCGGCTCTGGCGCCTGCCGTAAGCGCCGGCGTGTCTTGGCGGCCCGAGATCTCACGCGGCATGCCTATCTAATCACCTTCTAATCTCCATCGGCGCGGGTGTGATATGCAGTGCTTTTGTTCTCGTCTCTTGGGAAGGCCATTTTATCCAGCGTTTCTACAGATCACGTAAGCATGACGTCGTCAGAGCTTCCGCCTGTTCAGCCGACCGAGGTTTCTCCGACAGGCACGAAGGGAGTGACAGGAGAGGGCTCCCCCTTCAGAGGCAGCGGGTATGCCGCCTCTTGCTGTGTTCCTGAAGAATAATTTTCGATACAGCTCAGAAGCTATTTTTTTTTCACTGTATCAGTCTCCGAGTGATTAAATTAGCTTTGGACCCTCAGGCAGCAGCTGCGGCGAAGTACGGAGTACTGAGTACCGCGATCGACGAATGATCCTTGACTTTTGAGTGTGGGGGCCACCAGAGGCCAAGCTCTTGTGAAAGTGTCGGCTGCCACTGCAAGATTTAATGCGATGGATCAATAGTCAGCGGCAATGACCTTGTTTCAGGAGAGATCACTCCGTACGGAGTATACCATGATACGTTCTTGTTGGACTGTCTTGCAGCCGATGTTACCGACTGCCCCACTCCGATGGGTTCGTTGCCTTATCTGTCGACCTGTACAAATGCGCCTAGATGTCTCTCAACCAGCGCTGACCGCTGTATCCGTCACATCCGCTCTCTTCGTGCGTCCTGTCCTGGGGCAACTCCGAGAAAGACGCATATCAACCGAACAAAGTGTGTCCGGGATGCATTCGATGAGTATGTGCCTTCAGCTCTCACCAGGCTGTCTGAGCTTTCCTCCTGCCGAATACCACGTAAGACTCAGAGATTTCACTCAGTAAGTCAATGGAAGGTTGTCTTCATTGGCGGGAAACTAACCTCGAAGTGTCCTGCCGACTTATAGTAGCTGCCATAGCGCTGGATCCGGGCCCCATCCGCGTTCTCCATTTCGATCCGAAAGTGGTTATATCATACGGAGTAGAGAACCCTCAAGGCCCGAGCAGCCGAAGTAATCATTGTATACAGACCCCAGACATACCTGTTTTTTTTACATATTACGCAACACATTGTATACCGAGATATCACCGACCATGGCTTCCGTGCGCGCCGCTACCCAAACTCACCTACTACGACCTATCCCCTGTTAGCTTCAGCCTTCGGGGTGCAAAGTACCAACTGTACTGTACATATACGCTCCGTGCCTACAATGGGGATTATGAGCTCGCTCTCCCGGAAGGTTGACATTGCTTGTGCGTCAACGGCCAGGACGTACTGCACATAAAGTGCTGGCATCGTCCACCCTTTCTTGCTGAAAGAGGTAGGCAGTCAGTCCTTTTTTCCCTCTTGATTCTCCTTCCTTGATTGCTCTTCTCGACGGGAATAATTATAATCATGAAATTTGATGAGAAAATTGACGTTGCCTCAGAGAGCAGCCAGGCCACGACTGAGAGTTTACGGACCGGCTCACTGGCGACGATGTCGGTGACGGTACAAAGAGTCAACGGGTATACACCGCAGGAGACGGCCACTTTGCTCACCCGGGCGGGTTGCGAACGAGAAACCCTTCCGCTATCAAAACTGGTTCTGAAAGCCTTCTTAGGAGGCTGTTACATCTGTCTCGGAGCGCATGTCTACCTGCTCGTCCTGGGAGGCTCCCCGGGCCTCCGGCAGAGCAACGAGATGCTCGCGGTCATGGTCGCGGGGTTCACCTTCCCACTGGGGTTCTTGCTCATCATCCTGACCAACGCGGAACTGTTCACCTCGAGCCTATTCTTCATGACCTTCACGACCCTGCAGCGGAAGACGAGCATCCTCGGAACGCTCAAGGTGTGGGCAATCGGGTACATCTTTAACTTCGCCGGAGCGCTGTTCATCGCGGGCTTCCTTTGCTGGTGGGCCAACAGCCTTCAGGACGACACGATCAAGAGCTATGCAGTGGTGCAGGCCGAAAAGCGGGTGAACGTGCAGTGGTCGGCCAACTTCCTCCGAGGTATCGGGTGCAACTGGTTTGTCGGGCTGGCCTCATTCCTAGCCATGTCATCCAACGACCACGTCTCCAAGATATGCTCCCTCTGGATCCCTGTGTGGTCGTTCGTGATCCTGGGCTACCAGCACTGCATCGCCAACTTCTACCTCGTCCCCATCGGCATGTTCTACGGCACGAACTTCGGCGTGGGCAAGTTTATCTACCAGAGCATCATCCCCGTCACTATCGGCAACATCATCGGAGGCGTCGTGCTTGCCGGTATCCCCTTCTGGTTCCTCTACGGCCGCGACTCGCCGATGGTTCTAGATCAAGGCAAGGAATTGGTGGAGAAGAAAGGATCGGCCGATGGCGACATCTCCGTGGACACGAACCCAAGGGAAATCGGACCCAGGAATGCGGCGGATGACCCAAGTCACATGGTCTGATGCATGTGATATGGTCAGGGGAAAGTTCCAGAGAGGTCAACCTTTTGCCATGGGTTCTGGCTGCGAATGAATACGGGCTGAGTTGTTTGCGAGAGTTTCTACATAGACATGGCTCTTACAGGTGTGGATATAATCAAATATCGGATATGATGGGCGGTCTGCCTTGTGACCTGGACAGGCCGAAACCGGAGTCGTGCGCGGATCTTCAAGTTGGTTGTCACTTTGACGCTACATCTGTCGAGACCGTGCGTTTGGGCCCGGGCGTTCCTGGCGTTCTCGACCAGTGATGCGAATGGACGTTACAATTACATCTGTTTTCGTCAAGGTCAACCATGGCGGTCTCCGGACGCTGAACGAATGATGAGAATGAGAGACGAGTTGGTGTTGATTTTGAACACGGCAGACCAGCTAGGTCCTATGAAAGATGGATGCTTCGAGCCAGAGAGAAGGCATTTCCGCGGATGGACGAGAAAGGTTCAGCATCCGTAAGTCGAAGATCTAAGGTCCACTATGTTGAGTCGCAGTCCCCCGCTGCCGTCGGCTGGGGTTATTGTTGCCATTGGATTGTGGGCGTTCGGGAAATAGGTGCAGTACATGTATAGTTAGTATATCTTGTTTACTAACATTGCATAAGCACAGTTAGACGGGCGGGCCTTGTCGATTTTTTCATGTACAGTACAGTATATAGATAGCCAATATAGATCACACATGATACATAATTCTATGACGCGGGAAAAGACAGATGACACAGGTGAAAATAGAGGGTATAAACTTGAAAAGGATGTGAAACAGCACGTCAGTATCTAAATCGGGCGTTCCAGGCATATTACCCAGATTGGAAAGGCGACAAGACGCTAGAACCGAGGACCGATGTCGGAGATGGTTCTTATCAAGGTTAGATCCGCAGTGTCATTATGATTGGACTAGCGGGACACTGTACTGTACCTACCTAGATAGGTATCTGGATCAAGCAGCTATACAAACTACCCACCTTACTGTACTTTACTAGCGCACGTCGCTTGTAATATTGTCTCTTCTCTCCCTGTCTTCTAGAAGCTTGTCTATGCGCTCAGACCAACACGGAGCGTTTGCATCCTCTGCGGAAGGTGGAAGGTTCAAGTACCTAGTAGGTTGATCAGATAAGATCCCGAAAAAGGCAAGAGAGCATTAAGGCCAGGGCCCACCTCGTACCTCCATACCTACCTACTTCGGTATCTTCTAGATGTTAGGTCTCAACTGGCGAGCTCTGTCTCTGTAATTCTCTCCCTTTTCGATTTCTCCACTTCAGACAGCAGGGCGAATCAAACTGCCGTTAAAATACGAACTCGGTCCATGCCCGGTCCACATTCACCTTTCCACCATCTGTAATTCGATGGGGGTCTCATCTTCATGGCAGTTGATGTCAAGGTCTAGATCGAAAAGGAGCAGAAGTAGGTCCAAAGGTCAAGAAGAAAGGAAAAGAAAGAGACAAGACTTGGGCAGATGTGCTGGGGATGAAAAGCAGAGTCCGACCTCCACGCGCCTGCCATTTTCGTTCATGCCCTCCATGGTCCTCCCAAAACAAGCGGAAAGCAAACATAGGAAGCAGCCCAGCCGAAGCTCTCAAGAGGAATCACTTTCTACGAGTCTCGGGTTTCCTGTATGAGAATCTCATGAGTGACCCTGACCGGTGGTTCCCGAATTTACCTCCTGAAGAATAGCCACCACACGGTCAGTACAAGCGACACTTCTTGAAGAACAAATGTGAACACAGGAATGCCTTGTCCGAATAGAAGAATAGCAGACGTTTACCGCCCTGCACAATCCAAGTCCTGTCGTTCCAGCGGTCCATTGCCCTCATGAATCTTTTCGCAGTTAAGTATGGCGCATTCTGAGAAGAAAGAGAATCCAGCGACAATCCAGGCTCACGTTCGAAGCGCATGCGAACATCCCCTGCCTCGCCCAACGCGCCTATTTCCGCGTCCCTGTCTCTGCCAATATGGACTCTCCACCGAGTGTCCATAGGCGTCAACCCCGATCCCAGATCAAGCCATTTAGTGACCACCAAGGCCAATCCTTCGCCACCAAAGTCCTTGATCTCTAGTTGGAAGTCCACGTTGCAATAGCGACATTTACGGACATCCGGAGATGCGTCATCTTCTCCAGGCTCGATTCCTGTGCGGCGGTAGTGCTCCAGTTTGGAGTCAATAAGTTGAGATATATCCGAATAGTAAGTTCTCATATGATCACAGATCATCATGAATTAGGTCTTTGAATGGATCATATCGCGCTTCGCTGGGCTAACTAATGCCCACTGCTGCATTCGCAGACACAAGCTTGCCTCCGGCTCGGGGCAAATCAGCGCTTCCACTGATAACAGCGTAGTGACACGCTCTGCTTCCTCTTCGTCAGCGGACACTTGAACCTCAGTGAACGACAACGACTCGGTCGAGATGCCATGCCCGGGGCCATGGTAGTGCCTTTTCATAGCCAGCTGCAGATGTGGGAAAGTAAATCGGTACCAAGATAACATTGATGGGTGGGCTTGAACGCATAGCCAGAGGTCCGGTTCCTTTATGATGCAGCGTAAACGATTCTTAGCTTTACGTTCTGGCCCAGGCGGACCTACGTCGTTACGCGAATGGAGACGGGAGCAATCGTAGCAGAAGAATTGGCCGGGAGATGCGTGCGAGTGTTGTCAGGAACAATTCTCGATATTCCTCATTACTTTCTTTGTCTTTACCAGGGCGCAGTAATGACCAATGTCTGGTTCCGATTGCCCTGAGCAGCGCGTGATTGCACAGCGCCAAGATGGCCGTGTCAACTGGTGGAAGATGCTCTGTGATCATCTGCAGAATTTCTGGCGGTAGAGTTGTGAGGTTTTTGCACGATTTCTTCTTGTCGTTCCCTTTGCGTGGGCCCCAACGAAATGAGAGCGGATTTATCAGGCTCATTTTGACGGCATTATTCACGTCCATCAAGATAAAGGATCGTAAGTACAGTACTATTCTCGTGCGTTTAACTCATCGGCGCTCGATATATATATGTGTGCAGAGGTAAATGGAAACGAGGTCCGTTGGAATAACGTCCGACAATGATGGGAGGATGACGGGGGAAGCCAGAAAGGCAAGCAGCTTAGTCACCAAGTGGGCAGCACGCTCATTAATTTTGGTTTGGTACGAGGAACTTAACTGCCTAGTGGTTAATTTTTTTGATGGATGGAAAGCAATGCGAACTCCAACTTAAAATGGCAGAAGCATCCGGGGTACTCCCGCAATACACTAATTCAGAGCTAGCCATGGAAGTTGGGGGGGGGGGATTTTACATCCATTAATTGAAGGATAATTTTAGATACATTAAGCCTCCGGAACGGCGGCATCTAAAGATAGCGACGGAACCTGGATTTTCTTTCAAGAAGACCTGGAGAAGAGAATTTGAGAGGCCCCAGATGAATCCTGAATCCTGGAAAGAACCGGGCGAGCACAGTGCACCACCGGAGGCCCCCCTCCAGTATGATCGTCCTGTTACGCCCCTGGAACCCTCCGCCGCTGCCAATTCTTCAGGCTAAGCTGAGAGCATTAGTACATTACATACAGGAGGTCTTTCTTTATTTCTTCTTCTTGCATATCAACATAGGTACTTAGGTACTATCCGGCAGCAAGGAGTTCCGATAGTAGGGACCACGAGGGAAATCTGCCCATGCCTGTTTCCAGGTGCACTTACTTGGCGAGCGAATTCGATGTGCATATAAATGTGTTTCAGATTATAAAGCAAGAAGTTGTTGGAGATTTGATAATATCAGATAATGTGTCTTGGCGCTCATGCAATCGACCCCCAGATGTAAGCACGCTCCATATTTAATGCTGAACCAGTCCGGTACAAGTCAGCGCAGTCGAAGGGGATGCCATCATATTCTTCTTCTTTCCCCTTTCTAGTCACCATGGCCTTATCGAATCTTCGATTCCAAATGCAGCAGCGCAATTGATCGCAAAATGCCCAAAGCGTAACTTTCGATGGGTGTTGCGGGTTTTCTCACAACATCCGCAATCGCGTCCACAGCAAACCCCCCCCCCCCCCCCCCCCCC
>Ga0207841_1000088_pt1 | contig 135235 bp, 111 predicted proteins | sample HigsolmetaGSP18D_FD_184846 | JGI IMG/M metagenome (GOLD analysis project Ga0207841, IMG submission 184846) | High solid enriched microbial communities from the Joint BioEnergy Institute, USA - SP1-8-D (SPAdes) | ecosystem: Engineered > Bioreactor > SSF (Solid state fermentation) > Aerobic >... | reverse complement strand
CCCCCTTGATTGAGCGCGCCGCTGACAGGCCACAAGTCACCGAGCGAGCCCGCAAACTTCGCGCGCAATATGCTCTCCAGGCGCAGGACCTTCGAGCGCGCCTCGAACGACGCATCAATCGCATTCCCGTTGCCTTACGCAAGGTCACTATGGGGGAGTTGCTAGAGAGGTACAACGCGGCAGTCCAAGCCGAGCAAGCGGCACCCTCGCCGTTCAAGAAGCCACTGCTCCCTTTAAATCCTGTCAGAAGTGCCACCACGATATCCGGGGAGGTCGAGAAGCGTAACCCTCCAGTTGCTAGGTCGCCAGCCCGCGGCGTAAGGCGTATCAGGTATGAATGCATTCTTTCTTTCCTCGTCACCGGCACCGGCTGGGGCTGACTCTGGCAGCGACGAAGGGGCTCTTTACTCAAACAAGGAAAACGCACCGGCTCCCACCGACAAGCTCGATGTTCTCGAGATCCCGAAAAAACGCGTCAAGCCGGGCGCCACGACCGGTCCAGGTCCATCGCGGGCCGTGTCCCAGGCAATGAGAGAAGCAGAGGCCAAGATCCTCTCACCTAAATCCTCCAACTCGAGGACATATCCGCACTCACCGTTGAAGAATTCGCCGGAGAAGCAACAGCACCACCTTTCATATATGTCCCGACCTGCATCGCCGCTGAAGCCTTCTAGCCCGCTCAAGGCAACTCCGGTTGTCGCTGGTACAGTTGAGAGCGCGCGCGCCCGAAGCACGAAAGGCACAGCAACGACTGCTACGAAGGATAACAAAACGCCCTCACAGCCCAAGAAGACCGCAACCAGGCCAGCTGCCAAGACAGCCGCCGCGTCAGTGAAGTCTCCTCGACTAGCGACGCACCAACAGCAAGATCGCAGGATAAGCACTGGCACCACAGCCTCCAACGTCTCCTCGGGGACGACGATCGTCAAGTCCTCCCGAACCGCAGCTACCACGAAGAAGACAGGCACTGCTACAAGTACATCGGCCTCCGCAACCAAGAAGACAACCGTTGCCAGAAGCCAGGCCGCGACTGCCACGTCAGCTGCTAAAAAGACCACGGCTGCCGCGGCGAAGAAAGCCGCTGCTACAACGGCAGCAGAGCCGGCCGCAGCTGGTCGAAGGGTCCTGCGGAAGCGGGCGTAGACCTCTGAATCGTCCCGCTGACGAGTTATGATATCATAGATCGCTTTCGTAGCCGTATCAGAGGATCTATCTGGACGTTGAATGGATTGGCTGCTTTCGAGAGGTGTACTTGATGGTTTGCAGACTGCATCGTTCTAGCGTTCGGGCCTTGCTTTATTCCCCTGAGTACCAGGTCCGGTTACGCGCACTACCTGCTTGTGTTACGTTGAATTGTGTTTGGTGCTTTGCTTGCAGTTCAGCTTCGGGTGGACCTCTTGCTTTGGATTTGGGCCTGGACCCGGATCTGTATATCCCCCTTGGCACCGGCCACATCAGAGTGGTTTGAGATTGGGTTTTGTTCGATTCGGTTATGGGCGTTATTGGCTGGCTCCAGTTGGTTTGGTTGGTTGGTTGATTGATTGATTGATTATTGACGCATCTAGTTGCAAAGCCAGCAAGGCGATGCTCAGGACAGGCTAGATTAGGATAGGCCGGCGTAGCCATAGCCGTAGCCGTAGCATAGCATACATGGCGCAATGGACCTGGTTGATTGATTCGATTGATTCGAGTACCTGATCTAATAAGTGAAATCAATAGATCGTGGAGACAGGGAGAAAGGACGCGTGTTATATTCATTTTTCTGTCCTGCCGTCCACATATCTGATGATCCATACACCGTTCCCTGGAGGTTCGGCAAAAGGCAAAAATACAACGGACATCTAGCTATCTAGCTGTTGTAAAGATTTTCGGATTACAAAATCCACAGCATGGCTACATACCGTATATCATAGGATATCAGACGTGCTGCATGGTACTGGACGTCTGTGGCTCGGCAATGTGGTGGTGCCTGTCTTGTAGAGATATATTATATATATATATAATGCTAGCGCCATACATACAGAAATCCCCCAATGCAATGCACAAACAATCATGAGCGACACCCATCCCAAAAAAGAAAAAGAAAAAGAAAAAAGCATTCAAGCATCTGCCATTGGGGGTAGAGAAGAATTTTCTTTTTTTTTCCGTTCCTCTCATAGATCATAAATCAGGAGCTTGTTGGAGCCTAGCGGCCCTTTCTCGCTGCGCGCCCCCCCCGCCTCCTTTCCCCCCCCTCTCTCTCCCGTACAAGAGATCTCTATACATAATTGAAGTAGGCAGGGACGATGCGAGCGAGCCTGAATGAATTGGGCGACCCAGCCAACCAGCCAGCAAGCCAGCCAGCCGGATCCGTTCTGATTCCATTCTTTTCCTGCTCCCTCCGTACATCTATCTTTCCAACTATCTCTCTCTATCTATATCTATACTTCATTATTTATTTATCACTTGTGTCTGCGTTGCATAGTCGCCACTGCGGGTAGCTGTCGCTGTCGCTGTCGTATCTACTCGTCTCACAGGTCTTATTGCTTGCTTGCTTACAGGATCATTTGTCGTCCCGGCCGCTTTTAACTTAATTAATCAATAAACAGTGACTCTTTATTTATTTATCGTACAAGCGTAGAACTACAAGGACTACGGTTCAGATACTCTCCAAAGGCAAGAGAATTTATTTATTCGCTGACCGATAAGCAAGTAAATAAAAAGAAAAGAGAAGAGAATTTCAGCAAGCAAGAAAGAAAGCTACTAAAATACAATTGCTTTTGAGCCGCTGCTAGACTGACTAACTTGTACTTGCAGTAGTAGTTGTTGCTGCTGCTGCTGCTGTTGCTGGTGTTGCTCTCTGTAACTTGCATGACGTTGCTACGGCTAATTGCGAGGCTGGCAGTAACAGTATGTGACAGATGACACGCGATTTCGAAAAACAGAAGACGCTGGGGTGTTTTAAAAAGAAGCTAAAATAAGAAAGTAAAGTTCGGGGGTAGTTACCTCAAACAGGGAAACATGAACTAATAAAAGGTATAAAAAACAAGTTCAAGTTCGACGTTGCGCCGGCCGGATTAGGGAAGAAAAGAAAAAAAATGACACTCCTTAATCTGGATTTTGCATCAATTGATAAATTATTAGTGAAAAGCAAAATAAAAAGAGAATAAAAGTTCGGGTAAACCGTCTGCCTTGTTAACCAGATGAAGGAAGAGGAAAAAAGGTATTTCTGGTGTCAGAAAAACAAAAAAGGCCGGTTCTCGGAAAATCCTGGGCCAACTGTTTCGGAGGATGGACGCGACGAGGTAGGGAACGAGGCGCCGTATCAACCGAGCTGCCCGACCCTGCGGACAGAGTGACAGGGGAAAGGGTTCGGTGAGACAAGGTAAGGAGAATGTCGAATAAAACGGACCCGAACGGTCGTGGGAATCAACTAAAAGGTATTGCGCAACCGAGCATGGATATGACAGCGAAGGGTGTAAAAATAAAAGTATCATCCGTCCATAGTAAAAGTAACCAACCAGCCATCGTCGGAACGAACCTCGGGGTCATGTCAATCAGAAAGAGAAAAAAAAATCCGTCGAATCAATCCGCCGGCTTCCTAATAACACTGAACGTCCCCATTGTATGACACAATTCTTAAAACAAAACGAGAGCGACCGATTCTTCGAACTGTCGCAGCCGTACAAGAAATAAACGCCTCATATCGACAAATGGAGAATAGAATTGCGCTATGATCATCCGGCTACGTCCATGGCCCCAGGACCCGGACGAGGTCTGTATGGAACGTGCTGCTGCTGCTGATGCTGCTGCTGCTGCTGCTGTCCATCGGGCTGGGGAAGAGGACGGCTTATGACGCTGCGATCACGGTGGAGAGCTGGCTGGGGCGGCTGAGGGGGTGCGTGTTCCATGCCGGTCTGCGGCGGAGCTGTTTTGCTCGGAGGCGCAGCGCCGCTTGGGCGAGCGGAGCTCTGCAGCTGCGCTGCCGCATCCTGCGACGGGTCCGAATCGACACGCGCAGCAACCGCAGCATTACCGCGGCTGGTAGTCGCACGGGGGGGAGGGTCGCCACTTGAGGCGAGCTTCTGGGCAACAGAACCCCTTCCCAAGTCACCGTATCGCTTGAGGATATCCTTCGTCGTGATCTCGGGGTTATCCTTGAAGAAACTGGTGTCCGCGAGGATGTACTGGAGGTCTTCAGGGATCTGAAAGCGGTTAGCCTCGGGTTTTTTTTTTAAAAAAAAAAAAAAAAAATAGGCACCACCAAGGGGAATGAGCCTTACCTCGCACATAGTGTCATTATATGTTATTAGCGCGCAGACTGCCTCAATGGCCAGGAAGCTTTCATCCACGCCACTGCTCTTCGTATTAGAGTATAGTATGTTTGGAGTCATGACAGTTGCAAGATTGCGGATGTCCATCTTGCTGCCGGTCTCCTCGTCGATATGGGAGAAAGTGGACGTCCAGTTAAGGAATGCGAAAAGAACCTCCATGGTATCACGGTGGGCCTTGGGCAAAAGACAGCAGGCAAGATGCAGAATGCGCTTTTGCTTCTCTGGATCGGAGACTTTCTGCGATATGACGAAGAGACGATGGAGCTTGAAGGTAAGCAGTGGATCGGGCATTTCTCGAAGGAATTTCTTTAGCAAGGCAGCAATCTGCACAGGGCTTTCCTTATTCAGGTCGACCGCTTCGTACTTGGTGTCGATTAGATCGGCGAGGTCCTTCAGACGCTTGATGTTGCCGTTCTTCCGGAAGATACCCTCCACAGACATATCCATCTGTCGCATTGCCGACACGGCATCGTCAACAAGCGCCGGGATACGAAGGGCACCAGGACCAACTCCATGAGTGGACTCCGCGCCGTCCCTCTCCACCAGGTAGTCGAGACTGACACCGAATACGCCCTTTTTCTTTCCGACCTTTTTGCCATCCTTATTGAACGCACGTCCGAAGATATTCCAGATCGTTGGCTTGCGAGACTCGATCAGGGAGAGAAGCTCCTCCAGATTGAAGTAGCCCTCTAGCAGCGGCTCCATGGAAAGGACCGCAACATGTCGAACGATGAAGTATTCCAGCGCTGACAGCTCCGAAAAGTACCTCTTCGTCCTTGCGGGAGGCGGATCAGCTGGCTGAGGACCGTTTGCACTAGACATACCCCTCTGGTGGCCAACGGCATATTTGGCCGGGTGATCATCCCTTCTCGGAGCGTACTTGGACGCGTTCGGCCGTAGCTCCTTGGCTTGCTCGGCCGCAATGATTCTCGGGATATCATCCAAAGTCAGGGCATCCTGGTTGCCGAACGTCAGCTCAGTGTGGGTTTCACCATTGGCGTCCTTCTCCTCCACAATCTGGAATCCTTCCTTTCGAGTTTCCGGGCCATCACCGCCCGACGAACCGGGTCGGGCGCTTCTTCCTTCGGGGCCGTCAATGATCCTCGAAGCGCGTGCCTTCTTGTAAGTGGTCGACAAAGTCCGCCCGGTTCGAGTGGATCGCAATCTCCGCATCTCACCGACGGTCTGTTCAAGTGACGACGATTCATCCGTGGATCCCCGGGCGTAGGTCGTCGCACGGGTGTTCGACCTCTGAGGCACCGATTTGGATTCGCCGGTCTGCGGATTCTTATGGCCGTCATTGGCTCCGTGCTCATCTGCCAGGGGATTGTCAGCGAGAAGCTTAGCCATGCAGAGGGAATAGCGACATACCCGAATTATGTGGTAAGGTCCCACCGGACCGGAGAACAGAGAGGAGCCTCGCAAGCGCGACCTTAAGCAGGTAGACATACTGCCGGAGCTTGCTCACGTGCTCGAACCCGCCCTGTGCATCTGGGGCGTGCCCTTTCTGGATGGCACAGCTGCTGCAGAAGGGACGGCCATCCTTCTCGCTCCATCGTCCATCCGCGAGATCAGTGGTAAGGTCTTTCTGGCATGCAGCACACATAAGGTGTGGGGGCTTCAGGTGCCATCTCCGCTCTCCCAGGATCACGCATTCATCATCGATTGGATCCTTGCATGCTGTGCAGCAGTCGGATTGCTGATCCGCTAGGCCCGCCACCCCGGCAAACAAATCGGTCGGAGATGTATTATCTTCCGGGGGCTTGAGCGAACTGAGGTCGCCGAGATATTCAAGAAACTGCTGCAGCCCCTCTGACTTGTTCTTCTCCCGTTCAAGCTTCAACGTGCCCTGCAGACCAATGCGTATAAGCAGCTTCAGATAGTGAGCGAGTCCAGTCACCAGCGATAGCAACTCCTGCGTGACGCCAAGTTTCCGAACGCCCGTTTCCTGAGTTTTGGAGAGCAACGAGAAGAAGGCAACGATCTTTTTACAAAGAAGCTTCGCTTCACGCCCATACGCGAGGTCTAGCCCAGAGGTCAGTGGCAAAGGGTTCGAAGGACAGGAACCGCACTCACCTTTCATCCCCTGATCCTTCATAAGCGCCGCTAAGCCATCGATGGCGAGGAAGAGGACGTCAACATGCCCGATAAACCTCTTGGCGACGACCACACCATCCATGTATGCGCCGTTGCTCACATTCAAGAGCATGTCGGAAATACAGGTCGCTGAAGACTCCTCAAACGTGGATAGGATCCTCCAGATCTTGTAGACCTTCTCTTCCATCTGGTCCTCCTCCTTGCGCACACGCTCCCGTTCCTCGTCCGTTGCCTCGAGGCCAACCTGCGGCCGCTCCAGAGGCTGGCCCGTGGGAGCGAGTCGGACATTCCAGAACTTGTGGATCATGTAGCATTCGGGGTGCCAGTGCTGATTCTGACCATTACGGAAGATCTCGACGAACTGTTTTAGGATAGAGGTGTGGCAGCCGTGGCATCGTTGGGCAAATTGGGTCGAGTAATGGTAATGGCAGTAGACCTTGCCTTCGTGTTCGTAGTAGGAATCCTGAGCACCAAAGACAGTTGGACATACGGAGCAGGTAAAGTGTTCAATGTGGTATTTGCGATCCAAGGCCGTGATATATGAGGACCGGAGTGCACCACCACATTCATAACAGATGAGATCCAATCGCCTAAAGTAGTCAGTCTCACACAAGGGATATTGCCCACTTCCATCTTCGGCATCAACAGGGAAGAATTTTGACGCAACAATTTGGCCACAGTCCTGTTCCAGCTGCGTCAGATTCTGCTGACAAAGGTAGACAACATTGTGAGCACTTACTTCGCACTTGAAACACTCCAGATGGTAGGTAGTCCCTAGGGCTCGGACGAACTGTCCAGTGAGGGCCTCGCCGCACTTCTTGCAGATGCGGGGGGTGTTGTTGGGAGACTTGGTACGAGATCGTCCATTTTGATGCGATCTGTCGCGGTGGGTAGATCTCTCGCGATGAACAGACTGATCGCGTTGAGACGAGGGATCTTGGGGTTCACCATGATCTCGTTCCTCCTTTCGACCGACACGTCCATCTGCGTCTGGAGAGACATCTCCTGCAGGAGCTCCGCTATTTGCGGGCGGATTTCCATCACCACTTTTCCCATCACCGCTTTTCCCATCACCACTCCTCATGAACTGCAAATCCAAATCAGAGGGCGAGACTGGGGACAGCGGTGAACCATCATAATTTGCATCCAACGCAGACCGGGAGTTATGAAGCTCTCCGTTTCCAGGCAGGAGGCTTTCCGGAAGAGAATGGCCCCCGGGAGGCATATCCGTCAAGCCCTCCTTCACAGCTCTGTATGGATCTCAAGCCTACACCAAATGCCTGAAGCAAAGACAGGTCTGACCTGTGATCAGCTGCCCTGTGGTATATGTCGGATAGTCTTGGCTGGCGCGCGCGACGGAGGTCGGAAGAGATCAGGCAATAGGAGAAGGTAGGTAGGGTACTGCCTATCTCGACAGCAGAGGAGGCGGGTAACACGTCGGGTTGCAAATCCCCAGGCTCCGGCTCATAGACCAAAAGCCCTAGTCACCAATGGCGTCTCTAGATACCTTGTGTTGGTGTTGTAGGCGTCAGCTCCTCCCCATGTAGACGTGAGACAAGCCCGGACAACAGCCTCGAGGGAGGCCGGACGAAACGCGACTTCGGCCGGCTACAGAGCGCGAGACGAGGAACAAGGAGCAGAACGCGATGCCTGCACAATCCTCTCGGGCCCTGATGAGGCCCTGTGTGGGAGTACACCGCTTCGGAGCTCAAGACGAGACCAAGAGACGGCGGAGCACGCTGGCCGGCAGGATAACAATCATTCCCGTTACCCTTGGCGCCTAGGGACCTCAGAGAACGAACGCCTCCTCTTTGCTAAGGCGCACACAGTAGACACGAGGCAGAGGGCACTGATCTAAAACAGACACCTGAAGGCCGTGTGAGAGAATGCAGGGACAGGACAGTAAGATGGTGTGGAGTGACGGGATGACGGTCCTCCCCCCCCCCCTATGCTTCATGTTGCTGGATGCCACTAGAGCTGGTCACGTGCCTGAACCTGACCGCCTTCGTTACCGCTAATTTAGCGGATATAGATGGCCGATAGAGATGGACGGCAAACAAGTGCATGCAACCGGAACACCAAAGATGGACGGAAGCAGAAACGTTGGCACCAGCAAGGAGGCTGTGGCTGAGAAGGATGGGGACAGAACAGATCTTGCACGGAGGCAAAGAGAAGCGTGTGCGGTGTTGCGGGGATGAAGGGACAAGACAGGGGTGAAGATCTCCCCAGATTGGGGGGTATGGTAACTTTGGTATTGCCAGATACGCGCACCAGCCCCTGCAGCTGGGCAGAACGATACGCTGATACTGTCTGCGATATGGCCGCTGTCGTGGGGAGCGCCGGTTGGCTGGCTGAGGCAGCATCGACGAGGCTACAGCGGTTTCTTTCTGCCTAAGGGTTTCGTAGAGATTAGGTTTGCAACCTTCGCGGAGTCCCTTGTCATCCATGGTTGGGGAGCGGAGAGAAGGCGATCAGCAACGCTCTCTGGCCACCGTTGGGACCAACCCAGATCCCCTCCCAGGTGGTTCACGGCCATTGTCCTCATCACTGACCGCAGCAGCACGTCAGCGGGCAGGCGTTTCCCGGTGTCTTCTCCTCCCCCGCTCCGGTGAAGGTTTGGCTGCTCTGTACGCCGCAGTCGCCCGTCTGACCCCGGCCTCAACCCCAGGCTCTGCTCTGGCACCGAACCTTGCGTGTCTCGGCCTGCCATCTTCAATCTACGTTTAACGGAGCGCGCTTCCTGAGCCTGGCTGACGATCAAGCAAGCCTCCTGGTCTTTTCTGCCTTTGTTTCAGCCTTGCTGCGCTGCAGAAGTCATTACATATGCGCGCGTGCGGCCCTCCAGCGTCCGCGTCCGAACTCAAATCACTCTGACCGCGCACCACGCTCTTGACCTGAAGGCGCAGCAAAACGGCCGCGGTCCTGTCTTTCCGTTGCCGTCTTCGAGATGTCGGACCAGGCCATCCTGCGTATCACGCGGGTAAGTTCTCTCTGCTTCGCGGCCCTGGTGATTTGTCGAGTTTCACCCGCTGACGAGGGGCTTGGTGGGGTACCAGGAAATCAAACAGATCCAGCAAGGAACGGACCTATGTGGGTTGATCCACAGAACAAGCATCGTCGACGGGACACTAGCTGACCGGCCCCTCCAGCTCTCGCCGTGGCATGTCAGGAATCTGACATCCGCAACGTCAAGGCCCTGATCGTCGGTCCCCCGGAATCACCATACGAGTTTGGATTCTTTGAGGTGCGTCGGGATAAATCTCCCCAAGCTGAAGATCAATACTGACTGGCATCACTGCTCCAGTTCTCGATCAAGTTTCCGAAAGGTTTGACTGCTGTACGTCTCTTCCGGAGAGGTGTAACTGACGCCTCTCCCAGACTACCCTGCGAATCCTCCCAATGTCAAGGCTACGACTACAAACGGGGGACGATGCCGCTTTAATCCCAACATCTATGCGTCGGGGAAAGTGTGCTTGTAAGTATTCTGGAGCATCACGAGTTTTCGCATATAACGTTAACGAAAAATGCTCATCGCAGGTCGATCCTTGGGTAAAACTCTCACGCCCCAACGCGCAGGGGAGGCACTGACGGATCTTCCAGGACATGGCGCGGCGAGAGCGGAGAACAGTGGTCGTCAGCGCAAGGGTTGGAGTCGATTCTGATCTCCATTCAGAGTCTGATGTCTTCCAATCCCTACGAGAACGAGCCAGGCTTTGAGAATGCAAAGTCCTCGACCGACAAGAAGAATATGGCACATTATGTCGCGAAGGTGATTTCCAGCCGTGCAGAGTCCCCCGTGGAATCTGTTGCTAGCATTACTGACACAAGTCAGATTCGACATGAGACTCTGCGCCTTGCGGTCATCCAACCTCTAGAGGAGTCTCTGGGGATTCAGTCCGATGGGACCGTTCTCCCTCCAAGCAGCGGATACGGGTCAGACGAGGACGAGGAGGACCGACCGCTGTTCGATGACGACAAAGTCCCGTTCGAGCCGTTCAACGACCTTCGCAAACGACGGTTCCTCTGGTATTACGAATCTTACATGCAGGCAATCGAGGCTGCGGAGCAGAAAGTGAAGCCCAAGCAGCCGTTTGAAAAGATGCCGTTCGAGGGGGGTGGAAACTCCATGGATGGACACTTCAACTACCCGGAGCTGAAGAGACGGTTGATCTTCATCAAGGAGACCATTGCCAATGAGACGAAGAATTGGGCGCTCGAAGGACTCGCCGCCAAGGAGCAGGAGGCCAGTATAGCGGTCAACTTGCAGCGCCAGCATGAACAGATCGTCGAGGACTTGAAGCGTAAGAAGAACTTCACTGTCGATCTGGTCATCGTGGACGGAAACCCCTTCGTCTGGAAGTTGACCTATTTCGGCCGTCCCATGACCCACCTGGACGGTGGGATCTTTAAAATCAGGATCGCCCTGAGCCCGCGCTTTCCGGACGAACAGCCGCGAGTCTTTGTGGAGACGCCGCTTTTCCACCACCGCGTTTCCAAAGATGGGGTGCTCTGTTACTTCCCTCAGCGGCCCGATGAGATGAAATACCACATCGAAGCGATCGTGGAGGCCTTGGAAGAGGAGTCTCCCCCGTACGATCCCAGGACTACGGTGAATCCAGAGGCATCCAAGCTGTTCTGGGGCTCGCCGGAAGACAAGAAAAAGTACAATCGCGCTTTGCGCAGGTCGGTTGAGAGGAGCACTGAGGAGGCATTCGCATGATGTGCCAGATGCAACAGGTTCTGAGGCATTCTCTCTGCCACTCACCCCTCGATGAGGGTAGACCCCTCGTAGCTCCTGTTACATCCTGTCTCGCTCCCAGGGCAGAGATTTTACGCCTGGAAGTCCTTTCGACGTTACCAATTAGCCTTTCGAGATATCCTTTACTTTCGAGATTGTGGTTGCATTTCCTCTAGCTCTTATCTGGTGTTCAGGTCGCGATCGGTTCGGGCTTCTCCACGGTGATTTTTCACAGAGACGGTGGTCCAGGAATCAGTAATGGAAGTAACAATGGCGAAGGGGACAGGGCGCTTACATGGGGGGGGGAGAGGCTTTTTCTCATATCAGTTACGAGATAACGCTCCTAAATGCCAGACCTGATTTGTATCACGCGGGTGTACGAGATATATCTATGCCAGCAGTACCCGACAGCGGGCGCAGGGATACGTTCGCTATGTAGCGGTAATCCACACATTCGTGGTCTGCTCCGCGTACATCTACCATATAAATACCTCGTAGGGCAGGGTGTCTCTTGTGCATCATGGATGTACTGTACAGAGTGCTAGCAGCTGCTGAGTCGTAGCCCTATGCGGCGTTGTGCGGAGGCGGCGTTCTTCAGGAGTGGCCCAAGCCTCACCGCCCGGGGGCCTGCTGGAAAGCTCCGTGTACAGCATCATCTCCGGAGCGCCAGGAGCCTCTCTCCAAACCGCGTGTCTGTCCGCCGCAGGCGTTGACTCTGCTCGCGACAGATACGGATCCCATTCTCCGCCCCCAATGGCTCCGGACCAGCGCACCATCGAGCTGGGCACCGTCCTGGTGATCGGTGGCTGCGGCTTCCTGGGCTCGCATATCGTCGACCAGCTGCTCAACTTTCCCACCGAGACCGACCCCAGCGCCGCGCTCCCCAGGCCCCAGGGAGATCCACGATTCGAATACCCGCGCCTGCGCGACCGGTTCCCGAAGTACAAGGCCAAGGTCGCCGTGGTCGATCTGCGCACGACGCATAACCGCCTGCCCGGCGCCGAGTACCATGACGGCGACATCACGTCGGCGGAGTCGATGCTGGCCGTGTTCCGCAGGGTCAAGCCGGACGTGGTGATCCACACGGCGTCGCCGTCGATGCTGGACGGCAACAAGGCGCTGCTGCACAAGGTCAACGTGGAGGGCACGAGGACGCTGCTCGAGGTTGCCGGCGGCGCCAAGGGCGACTGGGGCGGGAAGTGCAAGGCGTTCGTGTACACGAGCTCCAGCTCCGTGGTGCATGATACGCAGAGCGACCTGATCAATGTGAACGAGGAGTGGCCGTACGTCCGGGGGAAGCTGCAGCAGGAATACTACTCGGAGACGAAGGTAATTCCTGCCAACATTCGTGCAGTAGCTCTGTGTCCGCCGCAGCAAAGATGCTGACCAAAGTTCCTACAGGCCGACGCAGAGGAGCTCGTCCTTCGATATAACCGCGCCTCGCCGTCCGGGATGCTGACCTGCGCCATCCGTCCAGCCGGCATCTACGGCGAGAAGGACACTTCCTTTACGTTCAAGATCCTCGAGCACGCATCCAAGGCATCCCCGACGACCCTCCGTCTGCAACTCGGCGACAACAACAACCTCTTCGACTTCACCTACGTCGGGAACGTCGCCTACGCCCACATGCTGGCCGCGGAGCTGCTTCTCGCGACCCACAAGCGCTACGAGTCCGGGTTGAGCGCGCCGCTGGACCACGAGCGCGTCGACGGCGAGGCCTTCAACGTCACGAACGACTCCCCCGTGTACTTCTGGGACATGACGCGCGCCGCGTGGGCCTTGACGGGCAAGGTCGTCGAGCCGCACCAGGTCTGGGAGCTGCCGGAGGGCCTCCTGGGCGTCGTCGGCGGGATCGCGGAGGCGGTGCTGGGCCTGTTCGGCAAGACCCCCCGTCTGACGAGGCGGATGGTGCGCTACTCGTGCATGACGCGATACTACTCCCCCGAGAAGGCGAAGCGGCGGCTCGGGTACACGCCCATCGTGCCCGTCGACGAGGGCCTGGCGCGGGCGGTCGGATACGTGGTGGCGAAGGAGCAGCTGGCACAGGGGGAGAAGGGTCTGTAAATACGGCAGTCGATGAAGAGTGCAGTCTTCGATATCGCATGTACTACCAATATCTGTACGACGTCATACTCAGAGGAACGGAGACGATTGGTCGGGTTTACGCCTGCAGGGAGCCGTTGATGTTGTCTGCTATACAGAAGATAGACTAATTGATCTTCCCTGGTGATAATGAACATACTTTCGATCCACCTCCTGCTTATGCAAAAATTGATATGCGAACGTATTTCCGAGTCAATCACTCGGACACGGGTTGAGGTGCTGGAACTTTCGATTTTATACCTGGAGGGCTTAGCGTCTTGACACAAGTCATGACCAGGGACCTCCACCAGCTGGAAGCCTTGACGTGTTGGAAAAGGCTCCGACTCCCCAGGTTCTAGAGATTTGGCGTCCTTGGAGACCTGCAAAGACAGATCCTTACTCTGTGCGGCGTAGCTGCTTCGGTCCCCATGCCGAGATGCAGGACCCTTGTCCATGACGTCTCCGCCTCTTCTCATTCGGAGTTCGATAGGATATATGTCCTTCAGCTTCGTTGACAATGGGAGTTCTTATTTCCGGCATGTCTGATGAACAGTGCATTTGTCGTTGCGACGGATGCTGTCTCCCATCCCGACGCCATGATCTCTGACATACTGTACATCCATACACGGTGATCGTTCTCCACGTGCCATCCTGAGGCATCCATCTGCCTACTACATCCTACATTTCTCTTTTGGGTGATACAGCACTCACCCTACTCATCTATGTCCAAGTGCTCAAACTCTTAAGAATAGTCCACGATGTCCGCGAGGACGGCTAGGCCCGGAGCGCCCAACGGCCGACCGCAAGGGGCAGCTCCGACGTGGTTTTTTTTTGCGGTGCGGAGGACCGAGATTTCATCGCAACTTCGTCTCACTCTTTTCTGTCGTGTTGTCGATTTCGCTCGTTGGATTCCTTCCTTCTGTGAGAGTATAACTGTATTTATTATTGTGTTTTGTTTTATTTGATATATCGGGTTTGATATCCTTGAATATATACACTATATTAACAAAGAAAAATGGGCTATCTTATCACACTTCTCACCCCCCTTCTCCCACTCCTCGCCCACGCCTCCTTCAACCTGAACACCGCCGGCCCCGACTGGGCCTACACGGCCCAGGACCTCGCCAACACCACCTCCCCGGCCTGCCGGGCGGCCTACAGCGCCGAGATCGACTGCGACCCGACGCTCCTCGGCCTGGTCGCCTCCATGCGCCCCGGCTTCCAGCCCACGGCCGCCGACCTGGACGCCACCTGCACCGACGCCTGTCGGTCCTCGCTGGAGACGTATATCAGGGACGTGCAGGCCGCGTGCGCGGAGCCCGGCGACCGCGCGCTGGAGCAGCTCTGGGGTCCCTGCTGCACGTACACGACGGATCCGGTGGAGTTGGTCGGTCAGATCTTTCTGTATACGCTGGAGAGGGACTGCGTGAAGGATAAGTATGACATCTTTCCCCCTGTCCCCAACATCTCCGATGGATAGGTGGATAGCTGATTTGATTTGATCTGATCTCCAGCCAAGGAAACTACTGCCGCCTGAACAGCGACTACGGCACCGACGCCGCCTTCGCCTCCTGCGCCGACACCTGTCCCGTCGCCTTCTACGCCCTCGCCCACGAGTACCCCGCCAGCGGCTGGCAGTTCAACTACTACTTCCTCGTCTCGCGGGGGGACTGGTGGCGGGAGCAGTTCCGGAGGGGGTGGGAGAATCTGCAGAGGTTGAAGTGCGAGGCGAATGGTACTAGCCTGACTTCTTCTTCTAGCGGTACCGTGTCGACTACCGCCACCGTCACGGGTCATACGACGGTCTCAGAGGTAGTGTCCACGGCTACGGCTACTACGTCCACGGCTGCGCCTGCGGCGTCGACGGCGGCTGTCAGTACTGGCTCGGCTGGTTCTGCTCCGACGGGCAATATAGGAAGCAGGGCGGTAGTACCTGGGCGTGGGTTGTTGGGCTTGGTGGCTGGAGTGTGGTTGGAAATGGCGATGGCAATGGCAATTTAGATACCTGAAGTGATGTATGTGCTGAACATGGTCAAGGGTCTGGGACTGTGGAGCTATGTATGTATGTATGTACTGTACTATGTAGGTATGTACCTATGATTCGCATGTTCGCTGGGCAAATAACCTCTGAATTGAGGAATCTGGGAATTTTTGGCCGGCATCTTGTGTGAGCGCCCTCCCAGACAGCTTGTAATTGACCAGCAGCTCCTTCTGCTCAGGACAATCTCCGTCCTAGGACGATGACAGATTGTTTTCGAGCCTCCCAGAGGGTTCAGCAACTTTTCGAAAAACTCAGCCCAGTGGGTGCTGCTGTTGGCACCGGAATTATATATAAGTATACTTCTCACGAAAGTGATACCGTCTCAAACAGCACCGAATTCACAAAGGATTTTTTTTTTCGTTTAGGACAGACAATGCTGGCAAGGAATAGAAAACATTCTATTGTGATTTTTTGACACAGACTTTAGCATCTTCATGTCATGGATGCTCTTGTGAGAGATGCCAGCAATGGCCACGAGTTTTGTCCGTTCGCCTTGGTCTTTTTGCATGGGAAAGCTGGATAGATAAAGGAACTGTTTCCAGGGTACAATACCGACGACTTCACAGAAGAACGGAATGTGTCTCGCGTCAGCACCTGCTTCGAGGAGCCGTCTCCGACCAGCGCCGTGATGTCCGAAGCAATGAAATAGGGGGCAAGGGAGGCGTGCGCAAAACGGAATCTTATCCGCGTGAGCTCGTTGTGCGGTATGCGTCGGCAGTGAAGAATCAATCATCCAGCAACGCTGGCCCCAGAAGGTGCCCATGAGAAGACCACCTATATCCGTGCTTCCGTCTTCTGTAAGGCAGTTGGGCACGGATAGAATCGTCGATCAAAATGCAAGCAATCGCACATAGATATTCTGAAACCGAGATCGCCGATGCGAATAGCTGATGGCCCCCATTTGGATCGCATGCATATTTATATAAACATTGTGAGAAGGAGTGCGTACATCACGGCGCATCGTAACTGGGACTGGGGCTGTCGACCAGAACGAGGTTCCATGTACTCGTAACGGTATGAGCTCGTGTATATAGCGAGTTCAACGTCTGCCGCAGTCGTGCCTTTGGGCCATTGAAGTTTGTCATGATCCTGTACAGCAAGAGTTGGAGGAAGAGCTTGAAACACGATCTCAAGCGCACGGCCACAAACCCCAGCTTCATTTCCTACAATGTATTGCTCCTGGAAAGGTTTGGCTGGACAATATTTGCAAGGATTCAAAAGATGGGAGCGATGGGCTGTTGAATCTCTGCTTCAAATCCCGGAACCCCCACTTGCTAGAAGCAGGACGAGGGAAGCTTCTTGGCCTCCTCAAATTCTGTCCTTCATTTCTTGATCTTCCCAATAAGCAACCCGATGGCCAGGTGACGTGTCTGGCACATTCCGGAGCAGGAGCTGCTCATACTCCCATGGGTACTGAGAATTCCGTCTCGTATAGGTGGCTAGCCTGTTAACTACATGGTATCGCATGGTTCTATTCTCGCCATGGGGTGGAACTTCAGCGAAATGAGAGATAACCCGTGGTAGGCTGACGAACGAAACGAATTAGCTCAAGAGAGATATATATATGTATTGATCTCCCCCACCACTGTAATATTCTGCGCCACATCATGATATATATAAAAGGGGTTCGGCGGAGACTTTATTTTTATAGACATCAGTGTTCCAGAAGTGCCTCAGCAATGTAAGACTCGCTGTCAGATACATTAGCCACGTTAGTTTTTGTCGGAGTTGAGGGCTGAGAAGCAACCTCTATCGCGTTCACTGGTTGTGTACAGTTCGAAAACGGCCTTGTAAACATCCGCTGACTTGCGATCAGGAGGAATGGCAAATGAAGAGGGGGCAGGTAAGGCGGCTGTTTGCATCCGCATATAAATATCATCACTACGACTAGGTGAATAAGACAGGGAAGATCTTGCCTGCTGTGACTGGTTATGTTCTGAGTGAAGTGCCTAGGTCGTTAGGTAGATGATTAGCAAACTTGCGCCAGAGGAGCAAAAAAAGTTCCGATCCTTGGTTGATGCCCCCGGTTAAGTGCATACTAGAAGCTCTATCATGCCTTCAAACTCTGAATATACCTAATATAACCTTGGGAGCATGCCAAGGTAGGTAATAAGCCTTGAGAGCAAATATAGCAAACACTCCTGAGTACGTCCATGGATATACGCAGTATGGCTGCGGGGAACTTGAATCCCATATAGGGCATTTCGAGCTGTATTCGCTACCTCGTCATTCAATGCTGCTGATGCTCGGTTGTCGCTCAAGCGAGTTATATACCACAGTCACTTTTATTAGCATCTGTACTCAACGAATAGACCGATGGAGCTCACCGATGTCAAATCTTCCGAAGTCACTTTCCAGGAGCGGCTCTGCCGTTCGCCGCATGCCAATGTCTTCTTGGTGACCATCCGAGGTGTAACATGTGTCATGAGAGCAGTAAGCATGAGCCTTGTAGATGCAGACACCATATTAATTAGATCTTGCGTTTCTGATGTTTCTGCTTTTCGCTGATGATAGATCCGCGACAATGACCGAAAACAATACTCAACCCCAGAGCGCGAGGTGGATCGGTTTCACTAATGAGGTCAGAGCCTACAGGCGACTAAAAAAGTATGGCATCTGCGACCGGGGGCCTCGTCCCTAACTTCTATGGCACCATCAAACAGCTCGATCCGGAGCTCTACGAACCCCATCTAGATTCTTTCCGTCTGGACGTCAACCTGCCTGACGCGGTCCTCCTGGAGTACATCCCCGGCATGGAGCGACTGTGGATGGATAACCATACCCGGGAACGCATGGACGGGTTCATCGAGATCGCGCGGGAGATCCACAAGGCGCACGTTCTAATCGAGGATATCCATTGGAGAAATATATGGTCTTCCCTGACCATCCAACCAGGGTGTTGTGGCTGGACTTTGATGTCTCTCGGCCGTACGATGAGGGACGGTTGACGGATAAACAGAAACGGCTGTTTGAAGAAGAGATGGGGTTTGTGATTGAGCTTGGAGAAGATATGGTGCGTGATCTATTTGCGCCCGATCCTCGTACGGACTCTTGCTATCCGTTGGACACGGTCAATAAACATGCTATGTACGATTACAGGAGGCCGACATCGCAGAAGGACGTGTCAATCGACTGGCCATATGGACTTGACTGGTCTGTACAACCGAGGCATCACTATTGGGGGGTTTTATGAAAGCTTCTATCTACCCACTGCACCCTTCAAGCACCAAATCTTGCTTTAGGGGTATCCGGATGAATGGATAAGCGGAATAACACCACGACTTTTTTTCTTTTTAGTAATTGCTTGAAACAACAAAATGAATTACTCGAACGTACCATGTATATACGTAAGTTTGTCATATCTACCAGGTAGTGATTTATTAGTCGGTCACTCCGGGGCAATTATCCATACTACACGAGTAAGATTCCCTCAGCCACATGCCCAGATATGGATTTGTCTACGAGTACGGAGGCAATGCACTTCTTGGGCGACATTGACACCCATCTGCTAGGTCTACTTTCAATCCAAGGTAGATTCTAGTATGGGCTATATTTAGATTTAGAGTGACATCCATGTCTCGCTGCTAGCAGTGGTTTATACTCTACGGGAGCAATAGTGCTGAGAGAAGCAATGTGCAGAGTCATTCCCATCGAGCAGACTGTTCGATCAGCGGAGGGCAGTGCACAGTTAGCGGCTGTTCTTCTGGACTCCGCGTACACTGTGTTATAGGAGACATGGAGTCGGACTACGATGAGGGGAGGTCTGCGCCCCCAACACTACTCCTTCCTACTCTCCATTCGGTAGGTGAGTAAGTCTGCAGCTGCGGAGGATTCGTTCCCCGGGCAGACAGATAGACGGACATGCAGAGAGAGGAGTCGGGGAGGAGGGAAACGAAGGGCCAGCCAACCATGATCCCGAAGACAGGTTTGCTGCGGACGTGCTGGCGGGACCGCGCTCTGACTGCTCCGTCCTGCGACAATCCCCGGCGGCAGAGCGATAAGCGCACGCAACCTACTCGACAGGTCGATCGCTGACATCAGACCCTCTCCGAGAGGAACGGCCTGTCCGTTCGTTCGACTAGCCTTTGAAGCACCCAGGTAGGTACCCGCTCGGTGCGTAGGGATCTACTGTCCAGCGCTAACGGACGAGGAGCCGGGGCAACCAGGAGGCAACCCGGCTCAAGGCGTATCCAGATCCCCATGTCACTTGAAGAACGGCAGTCGGAGATCGCGGATCGAGATACGAGAACAGAGCACGATGCTGTTGGCGCGTTGTGGACGTCAGACCGTGGGTATCATGTCAATCACCGTTCAGGGCAATCCTCCACGTCGATACAGGCACGGTGCAGTGCCACTTACCCCTTCACCCTTTGCTGTCCATCGCACTGATCAGCGACTTCGAGGAGAAGGCAAACATGCTGGGTTCCCCATGCCCAATAACCGCTGCATCTTTTGCTCTGCCAATCGCCATCCGATGCGTTCAGCTCGTCGGGTGCATGCAGGAAACGCCATGCCCCGGAGGAATGTCACACGGCGAGTCGCCCACGAGGCACGCGCCGGGCCCTGCAAGCCGAGCTAGCCAGCGAGTGGGAAGAAGCAAAAATTCACCATGTTGGCTTCGATCGAGCAGTGCTTGGTCCTCGCGGGCGCCCCGTCACCACACCTCTCCCTCCTAAACCTGATTCAGCTCCGATGCTGCGATCGGAGGGCAGTCTCACGCCTCTTTCTCGACCTGTGAACGCCAAGCGAAGGATGGGAGGGGGCGGCGCGTGTCAACGCCCTGTCCGCGGCGCCAGGCATCCGCGCTATGCTTCTGTGCATGCATAACAACACACCGATTCAGAAGACTGACAGGGCGGCGGACGATCATCATTTGTATGCAGAAGATTGACGCCGCGGAGTTCTCGTTTTGAACGTTGGTAGCAGGCACTTTCCGATGCCCACCAGGAACTCCGATCTCCGCAGCAGTGGTGACACCTGGATGCTTGGTCTAGGCCTTGCTGAGACTATCTGTATCATCTATCATGGCCGCAGGAATTGTCGAAGACCTCGGGCCAGATCTAGGTTGCTTCAGACGTGAGGGGGGTCTACTGCGTATGGGCGCACTCTGCTCGCGAGGCACAAGACGAGAATCCCCATCCGGGCACGACTTGCCTGGCGTTTAGGAACTTGAGGTTGGAGCGCATGGTTCTGCGCATGATCTGCTCCTCTCCCGACTGCCTTTCGGTCTAGCAGACTGACACTGCTGCCACTCTTCCGAAGCGGCTGCGCTGCCTCTCCACTGCCACACTCGAATTCTATCATGACGGGCCGCGGGCTCCACGGTGATCCACTGGTAAACAGAGTGCCAGTCTGGTGGACGAAGCGCCCTGTCAGCTTCCCCCGCTAGGGGCGTCCGGGGTGAAGTCGTCGGGCAAAGCAACCTGCAGGCGGCTGTGATGGCCACCCAACACTCTGGATAGGGGCTGGGAACCGCGAGCTTTTGCTAATCCGGGATGACATACTCATAGCCCGGGCCGCTCAGCCCGAAGACCGGCCAACAGGCGAGGCTGATCGTCGATGGCAACTTCAGATTGAGTTTTCTCCCGGATTACTGAAGCGTGTCTAGGCTCTCCACCTGCTTCTTGTGTTGACATGGCCCATGGCGATGACGGATGACGATACGATCGAGAAAGGCCCCCTGGCTTCTCGCGCTCCTCCTGATTGAGCCTCTAGCGATCTGGCCCGTCAGCTGCGGACACCCTCCCCAGACACACCACACCCCCAATGTTACCCTTGCTCGCCGGCCGCAGCGCAGAACCGTCTCAGGATCGGGACGTTTCCTTTTCGCGAGGCGGATTCAGGGTAAAAAAGAGAGAGAGAGAGAAATCATGCACGAGCCTCCATGGCTTCTGTTGAGAGAAGCCGGGTGTGGTTGCGGACGTCCAAGAGTCCTCAGCTGGCGTTCAGCTTTTGCACCATATCCCGTATCTGCTGCAGGGGCTGTCTCTAGCACTGATCTTGTTCGGTGCATCCCTGGCCTAGTTGTTCTAGATGTTCCAATCGAGTTCACCGGAAGGACAAGGGAAGCCGACTAGACTCGGCATGAGGCTCAACAGGCGCCTCCCCTCCGCGCTCTTTGATCTGTGGCCTCTCGACTGCAACTTGGCTGGTTCGTCAACGCTGTCCACCGGGTTTGCATAAGTCATAAAGGGCACCTTTCCTTCCGCCCGAGGGCACACCTCTTGGACGGTTTATTCTTCACAGCATTATATCTATATTATGTCCCCTTCATCCGTCCAAGTGCGTTTGCGCTTGCATGTCCAAGCCGTGTTGCACGTCCTACCAGTCTATTTAGAAGCGATACCTGGACACGGCTAGCCCGGGCCGCATATACACTGTTGGTCATTATGGAGACAGCCTTCATCCAGCCCTTCGCGGATCTCCCCAGCATCGACGATTTGACTGGAAACAACACGCCTCTAGATACCTTGCAATCCTTTGGATCGGATATCAATGTTCTTTTGGACTCCGCAGGACAAACCCCCAATGGAAGTGAGATGAGCCGTCACAACACGGCCATGGAAAGGACAACCCATCTCCAGCTGGAGCTGTCGAAGATGGAGCAGTCGGCGAAAGGCATCCCATACTATCCTCCGTCCCCTACATTGGACGACGGCCACGGATCGATGTACCGTGGTGGACGAATGATTGGAATGGAAATGGACATGTCCCCGTTCATGCTGCTGCAGGAGAGATACCCGTCCCCCAGCGGTCCTTGGGGCGGCGACCTGTCCTCCAACACGGAAAGCGAAAGCTCTTTGAGCCCGCGGTGGAACAATCTGGGATGCTACACAGGGCCGTCGTACTCCCCCGAAGAAGCTTTCTTCCACCCGATGGACCCAGGCGGATTCGGAGGCGTGGGACGCTGCTGCGACAGCGGCCACTCGGTCTCGCCGTGTGAGGTGCAGCACTACCCCGATCCAGAGCCGGATCGCGAGTTGGAGCCCGAACAGAAGCTGGTCTCCCAGGTCTACCAGCCTTGCCTGCCTCGGTACTATGACGAAGTCGACGCCGAGGGTGACGCTGACGCCGACGGCGATGTCGACACCGAGGCAGACGTCTCCGCGCACGACGCCGGCGATGATGATCCCGTCTATCTCCCCTCCCGAAAAGCGCCCAAGATATCCGCCGCCTCGAGCCCCCGTCGGAGCCGGGGTGTAGTTCCCGCCCAACACCGCGTTGGAAAGCGCGCCATCCGCCGTGCTGCGGCGACGAGACCGACCAGAGCAGCGCTCAAGGACCAGGCTCCCGACCGGCTGTTTGTGTGCAGCTTCTCGCACTATGGATGTGAGAGCACCTTCGTCTCCAAGAACGAATGGAAGCGCCACGTCGCCTCTCAGCACCTCCAGCTCGGATTCTATCGGTGCGACGTCGGCAGCTGCAACATGTCCAACTCATCGCAACACGAACGTGCCGGCGGACATACAAAGGACAACGGCGGCTCCAGCAGCGCCGGCGGGAGTCGCATGCCGAACGATTTCAACCGCAAGGACCTCTTCACGCAGCACCAGCGCCGCATGCACGCTCCCTGGCTGGCCGAGTCGCGAACTCCCACCCCAGAGGAGCGGGACGCCTTCGAGGCGAGCCTCGAAGAAGTTCGCGCGCGCTGCTGGCATGAACAACGCCAGCCGCCGCAGCGGAGCCAGTGTGGCTTCTGCAAGCAGAAGTTCACCGGCCGCCACAGCTGGGAGGGCCGCATGGAGCACGTCGGCAAGCACTTTGAACGGGGAGAGTGGCGGGGCGAGGCCGAGGATCCCGACCTGAGGGAGTGGGCCCTGAAGGAGGGGATCATCTGTCCGGTGGGAAAGGACCGGTGGATGTTGTCGTCTCTTGTCAAGGACAGAAACGGTCACAGCGGTCACGGTGTCTAGATGTCGTTTCGAGTTCATCTTCTATCTCTAATGATTGCTTCTTGTCTTCATCAGGAAACAGATTCGTTGGTTTTCATCCAGGAAGAGGTCGGGCGCTGATGGGCTAAAGTTAATATCCTCGTCTCCTATCTTTGTATCTTTTCTTCTTTCCAGCTCATTGTTGCCAGCTCTTGCAGGCCATCAATGGCTAAGAGCTGGCGGACTGGATTGTGTTATTATGATACTCTATGGACGTTCAAATTTTTAGGTGTCTCCTCGTCTCTAATGAATAGATAAGCAGTGATGCACATGTACATACTAGAGTCTCTTACACATCGTGCAATGTCCCATCCAGCCTCTTGTTTCACGCCCACCATCAATCCCTCTACAAAATCGGACTGCTTCCAGTTCTGTGGTCCAGTACCTCCTCAAGAACTCATCCACCGTCGTCGGCCTCACCCCACGACAGAACCAATTTAGCACCGGCGCGACTACGAACTCCCCCTCACAACACACCATACTCAAACAGTACTCCACTGGCACTCCATCCGCCTGAACCCATCACATCCGCCGCAGGAATACTACCTACCTACCTATCTCCAGCCGCTCCGCAAGCTGCGCCCTCGTCTTGCGCCGCGCCTCGATCCTCCTCCTCTGTCCGACGATAAAGCGCCCGATGGTGTAGATGTGTGATCATGGGGGAACGGGTACTTGACCCGTCATCACGAGACACACAGGAAGGAGGAACCTCCGCCCACGCTTCTTTTATTTTTCCCCTGCCCCTCGTCCGCCAGATGTATCGTCTCAAAAGAAGATACGGACCGGAGAAACCATCCTTGTTGAACCCTGCTGAAGCTCATCCTCCTTCGGGCCCCAGATGGTACTCTACGTGTACGGTACAGTACATCCGAGAGATACCCGGATGGATGATAGATAGACGATTCATTCACAAACACAACTTTCCCATCCCATCCCATCAAATCCCGTTCCCGTCCCCGTCCAACACGGGGAAGAAACAAGCAGACTCGCGTTCCCACACGTACAGCAGCAGTACACTGCAGAGAAGCCACGGCAACAACAACAACAACAACAACAACAAGAAGCTGAGCTCCGCGGGCATCCTCATCCACTTTTTTTTTTCCCAACATCCATTGTCAATAGTCAGTAACCTCGCTGATATGATAAATGCGTGATGAAAAATTTTTTAATATGCCCATGTTATATGGCGCAGCGACCGGTGATGGAGATAGCTGCTACTGGTACTGCACCGTACAGTACATACGTTGCGAAGGTAAATATTTAGGTCCGGGTCTGTGTCCGGCCGCAGATCAGGAATGAGCGAAAAAGAGAAGTGGGAAGGACGCTGATGTGGTGCATGTCGCTGAGGGAGGAGGGCAGGCAGAGACAGACGATGGAAAGGAGGAGGCGCTCAGAGCGTGCAGGGGTGTTTGGGGGGGGGGGGGGTGTTGTTCCCTGGGGAGCAGCCTGTAATGTTTGATGGCGACTTTGAGCATTTTCCTCTTCTCTCCTTTCTTTTTTTATTTTCTTTAGAAAAGCGGGAAACAGTCTCTTTTTCCCCTTTATATCTGTTTATGTAGGTGTTGAATTGGGTTGGTCTAGGATGGAATGTGATTATCAGGGTTGGGATGGGACGTGTTGTGCGAGAACAGAAAGGGATAGATAGAAAGAGGGTTGGTATTGTAGCAGAAACCACCACTTCGGTTTTTTTTTTCTTCATTTGAGTTGAATGTTGAATAATAATACCTCGTCGATCTCGGCGCGGTCGAGGCGATGAATGGCCTTGGAACCTAGTACAGTACATACTAACTGGTAGTGATGGGAGATATATCTGATTTTTTTTGAATCTATAACGCAGTATATGAATGATCCACATTCTGAGAGTGGTGCAAAATAGCTAATTAGGTGAAAATAAATAGACGGAAATAAGCAAGAATAAGAGGGCATGATGATGTGGGGATAATAATGACTTGGTGAGATCTCTAGGTAGGAATGGCTCAACCATACGGTCCCAGTTCTAGTAATATTATTATTATACGGCGGTATAATAATACACGGCTGACAGACAAAACTTGCATGCAGCATACTTTTGGGGAGTCGAAGCTGGCACTGATGTCAGATACCTGGCTAGCTGGCTATCAGAGAGAGAGAGAGAGAGAGAGTAGTACTCATGGACAGCTATGTCTTTTTATGCCATTTAGACAAAATAGAGACAAAAAGTAGAATTGGGCGGTCTTGTAAGGAACCACAAATCTACTGCTTTCCTGCATAGGTCTGCTGCAGCCTTTTTTTTCCCCTCATACCAGGGATTTGAGATCTCTCTCTACGCGTTCCGTCAAAGGAATGTACAGTACATGTACAGACAGAGTCTTCTTTGTTTGGTGGTTTCAGGATGACCGTAGGACTGATGGTGGAACCTATAATAATATTATTAAAGGTCAAAGAATCAGAGAAGGTTTTGCCGGATCATCAATCGATTAATTTTATGACAAATATTAGGTCCGGAGGTAATGTATGTACATGTATATGTACATGTACCAATACTGCTACTGATTGGCGATTTAATTGTAGGGCAACCTCATATAGATGTATATATAGGCGCTTTTTCTTTCCTTCATCATGTATTTATTGATTATTAATGCCAGCTTGGAATTGGGCACTTGCTGGGAGAAAGCTCGGTATTCAGAATGAGATCAAGTTTGGGAGATACCTGCTCCGGGGCGATGGTACTGTACATACAGACAGACTGTAGGATTTGTTCTTTCTAGCTATGTCGTAATGCAGTCGTCGTTTACCTGATTCAGAACATTGGCTTCTTCGCAGAAAAGAAGAGCAGGATCCTTGCCGACAGATGGCGTTGTGGTCAAATCAGACGCGCGTTATGCCATGCAGATACCTAAATAGTCACCTAAATTTACCAGTCTTGTATCCTCGACATAGACATAGATAGACATAGTACACAAGACATATATATCATGCTGTCTTCCGTCTGGTCTGGTCTTGCCCGGCTAACCGACTGAACTGACTGAGAGCTACTACTGAATAGATACTCAATGGATCATGAATACTCGCGAAGAAAAGGAAGATAACATATCGAAAACATGCCGCTTGTCGCTTGCAAAACTTCAAAACTCCGGCTCGCATTCAAATTCGATTCGATCCGATCCGATAAGGTTCAATTCAATTCGATTCGGTTCACTTCGATGCAGGCCCTACCGTGCCGGGATGAAATACATGCGTTGCAGATGCAGTCCAAACGGAGCGTAAATTGAAACATTAAATGAAGGGAGGATATCATATTAGGTCAGGTCACGTTCCATGTCCACGTCTGTATGCGTATCCGGGGGCCGCTTCGTTTCGTACGGGGCGACCGCTGCGCGACGAAACGAAGCGGCGCGTCATGTTGTCGTTGCTCGCGTCTAGCAGCAGAGTTCGAGGCATTCGAAGCAGCATTCGCAGGTCTCCTCGCAGAGGAAGCAGCAGCACATGGTTGCGATGCTGGAGGAGAAGTCAGTAGCCTGGTTAAGAACCAAGGGAGAAGAGGGAAACGCACCAAGTGGCCAGACACCCGCGGTCCTTCTTCTGCTCGGGCGGCGGCTGCTGGTACTGCATGGGCGGAGGGTAGGACTGCTGGGGCGGGTAGGCCTGGGGCGGTGGTGGAGCAGCGTAGCCCTGAGGAGGATAGCTAAGCGGAGCCGGCTGTCGTCAGCAGCGTGCAACAGATGGCAACCGTGGAAGGGTCAGAAACAAAGAAAGGGGTGAGAGCAAGCTGGACAGGACAGGACAGGACAGCCCGCGCATCACGGAGACCAAAACACTGTGCAGACGACTGAGGTCGCGTCCAGCTGCAGGGCTGCATGGCTAACGTCATGCGACAGTAACAAGGGTGAACAAGAGAAGGGAACTTACGCAGGCTGGGGGTACTGAGGCTGGCCGTAGTAGCCCTGGTTCGACATGGTCGTGATGTGATCTCTCGGTCTGCTTGTGCTTTACGACTGTCAGCGCGGTCTGCTGCTGGGACGGTCTTGTCTGGCACAAGACAGATGAGCGAGGAGGGATGGCGAGTGATGTGTCAAGACATACCGACACGGGAGGGCTGTGCGTGAAGATGGAGCGCGATGCGGATGAGAAGAGAAGATGACAGGAGAGAGAGAAAGGATGGGAAGTGAAGAGGATGGATGTTAAAAGAGAGAGGGAGAGAGAGGTGCTGCTTGGAGAAGCGCGCTGGCGACGGCGGATGCGTCTCTGTGCCTGCCGGCAGCCCTATCCCAGGGCCTGCGCAAGGCTCGCCGACCACACAGCGACCACCGCTGAACCATCTACCTCAACCCATCCACCTCCCCATCTCTCTCCATCCCTCGCCCTCATACAACGCGGGTTTCAGGAGACGCCCCGGTGAGTTCTCCCCAGCAGTCCCTCTGATGGATGAATTCGCAGCTGAACGCTGATGAGTCTGAAGGTCCAGACAGTATCTCAGCTGTCGCTGCACCGCGCGTCCCCCGCCGCTCCCAGGATGTGCTCCAGCAAAACGGACCAGCCCCAGCCCTACTGCAGGCCCCGTGCCCGGCAAGCCCGGTGGATCGTCGACGCCCCAGCCCCATACTGCCTAGACCGTCTCTCGAAGTCGATAGTCTGCTGCTACTACCCCTACTACGGCCCGTTGAATCCATTGTCCTACACGCCGTGTGGGCGTCTACGACTCTCAGCATACCCAGCTGGCGACCGGAGGACTTGGCCCTGCGCATCTCGGCGTCTCGCAGGGAAATGGGACTGGACGCTATCGGAATCCCTAGCCGTCTTGCGGTGGGCCACAGCGCTCGCCCCGGTGGGCCGGCCGCGGCGCTAACGTGGCTGGCGTCGTGCACGTCGTGGCTTGCCAGCGTGCTGATGAGCGGCTCGAGGCTGATGCGGTCGACTCATGCGGTGAGACGCCGGATCCCCGGTGCGGTCTTGCCCTCGCCGTGGGATATTACAGGATGAATAATTGGGCAGACACGCGACGGACAGCCGGTGTACCTCGACGCAGGCTTCCCCATGGTTGCACGTGCTCTGCACCTCCGGACGGGACACGCCGGGTCAGCCACACCCGACTCAGCCCGGCCTGTGGCACCCGGCTTGGCGCCGCCACAGCTTACATCTGACGCATGCCTGACGGATCACCCGTCCTAACGCTCTCGCCAGAGCTACAGTACAAGGCAGGTCGGACAAACGCTCAGCATTGCATCCATGTTCATTCACGTGGCCGGCTTTCCGGCCCAGGGCATTAGTGTACATCACCATGCGGATGAGGAATATCCTCGGAGAACAATCGAGATACTAATATACGCAGAAGAAGGGAAAAGAGGAAAAGAGAGGCAGACAAGGGATATCCAAATGCCAACAGTCCATCAAGCAGCGTCGTGACATCATAACCTCGTGCAGGCCCGACGCCATGGACCCGGCCGGTCCATCGACGCCTTCCGGCCAGTCTGGAAAGCGTGGAGGGGAGCTCCATCATGTGATCGTGGGATGAGGAACATAAAAATGGAAGAGGAAAAAAAATGAAAAACACAAAAGAGAAAAAAAGAAACATGGACAAAGGAAGAGAAAAGAAACTCTGCAAGATAAAATGCAAGAGAAAAGTCATCACTCGATTGTTATACAAATCACACAAGGTATGGGTCAACCTCAGCAGGCATCTGTTGAGGGTCGACGTAGAACGGGGAATCCAGGGATGAACCAGCGTTCATCGTCTGCAGCGCAAAAGCGTCATACGCGTTGTTACTGCCCAGGGGTGGCTCCCACCCGAGCGACGCCGTCGCGTTCTGCTCCAGGCCCGCGTCCGGGGTGACCGCCGGCGCGGTGGTGTATGCAGGATCGACAGGAGCTGTCGGCTGCTGCTGCTGCTGCTGCTGCCGCGGCGGCGGCGGCGGCGGCGGCGGCGTCACGGTGGTTTCGTCAGCCAGCACGTCCTTATCGATAAAGTGCTGCATGTTCTCCAGGACGATCTCCTCCCGCTGCTCCATCCAGTGCTTTAGCACCTCCATCGGGGGGTGGGTGCCGCCGCCCTTGCCTCCGCGCTTCTCGCTGTCCTTGCCGCGCCCGCCTCGTCCGCGCTGGCACGGGTTGAAGTGCGTGCGCCGGAGGTGCGCGGCGGCGTTGTAGTTGGCGCCGTACCGCTTGCCATTGCGGCAGGCCTTGCAGTTTGCGAGGAACGTCTTGTCGGGGGAGATGTCGACGCAGACCCAGACCTTGCGGACGACCGAGTGGACGCGCTCGATGTGCCGTCGCAGCTCGTGCTCGCCGTGGAAGCCATCTGGCTGGTCGTTGCACATGGTGCAATACGTCTTCGGGCGGGGCGGGCGCTGGAACGACGCCTTGGGGATGGCGGCCACCTCCTTGGAGGTGCCGTCCTGCGACTTGATGCGGATCATCTTGTGCTGCTGCTCGGCCGGTTTTGACGGCGAGCTGTTTGTGTTCTGCACCTTGGGCGCGATCGGCCGCGCGCCCTGAACAATCTGTTCCTGAGTCCTCCGAGCAGCCCTTGACTGCTGTGACTGAGACGAGCTGCTGCTCGCAGCAGACAGGGAATGCTTCATCTCCACCGCGGCAGATGAAGGCGGCAACGAAGAGGATGCAGAAGTAGCAGGGGGGTGAAAGGAAGTGGCAGCGGGGGCAGAAGTGGAAAAGCAGGTAGGGGCAGACTCAGACAAGGGGAACTGAGCATTGTCCATGTTCTGACCAAAATGGGAAAAAGAAGAGGAAGCGGGGAACGGGACGTCCAGAGGGGACGACTTGGGCAAGAAGTCAGGGGAAGAAAAGGGAAAACCAAAATTGCTGTCAAGATTCGATCCGGTGGAGTCGAATCTGATCATATCCAATCCTCCGCACAGCGACTCTGTGGTCGCGCTCCGGGTCATTTCGGGTGCAGTACTCGTTCCAACCATCAACTGGTCGGACACGGGCGAGCTTGAGAGCAACGCAAAGTTGGACTGCTGAAGTTGCTGTTGTTCTTGCTGCTGCTGCTGCTGCTGTAGTCCCGTAAAGTCGAAACCTGATGAGGACGCCAGGGTAAAGGCCGAGGTGCCCTGGTTCTGGAAGTCGTCCAAGCACTGCTGGGTGTACTCCGAGGGCGAGTACTCGTGGACGTTGTCAAGGCGAAGTTGCGGTCGCTGGGCCCCAGAGAGTTGCTGCTGCGCCGCCACGGATGCCGCTGACGGCCTCGCAACCTGCTGGCTCTGCGAGCGCACCATGGGCGTCGGTCGCGCGGAGGACCCAATGCTGGAGGAGGTGCCAATCCGATATCTCGTCGTGGACGGCCGCTTGGTCATCAGGGGGGCCGCCGGCGAGGATGCATGAGAGAGGTCGCGCGTCAGGTCGACAGCGACGGGGGTTTCCGGAGTCTGCCAACTGTCAATCCAGGAAGGTAGGGAGGAGGGAGAAGCGCAACAGGGACGGGCGGGGGACGGATGCATGGAGAAAGAGGCGGGAGCAAAAGACCAAGGAGACATACGGTGGCTCGTCGCTTCGCCGGGGGTTGTCCAGAGGGGAGTGTCCGGGGAACATCCTGCCGCGTCCTCTTTCCAGAGCCGTCGGGGGAGGGACCACCGATGTTGCTGGGAGCGCTGCTGGAGGTCGTCATGAACTGGCTGAGGCGCTGGGTCCAAAGCTGACTTCGCTCCGATTCCGGGAGGTGGGAGTGCTGGACCAAAAAGACGTCCCGGTAGCTGGAGATGGCCCTCGTGAACAACTCGTCGTCGGCCATGGAGACAGCCATGATGTCCGTTTGTTCCTCTCTCTCTCTCTCTCTCTCGCGGGTGTGGCAGCTGGTATCAGTGTAACAAGACGAAGTAGTGGGGGGAAAGATGGAGAGGTATGGTATCCGTGAGACTGCGAGGTCAGCCTGGGAGTATCACAGACACGGTTCGAGACTCACTGAATGTCAAGGGTTAGAACGAAGGGCGTGGCAGAGACCGAAGAGAGTGACTTGGTGGTATATGTGCTGAGGTGTGATGATGATGGCGATTGTGGTTGACTATGTCCAAGCGCAGCTGGTGATGAGATGGATGGAGATGGGACGGCCGGCCGGGGAGGGACGAGGTTAAAGAAGCGCAGCAGGACGGCATCCCCGGCCGACCAATGATGGATACGAGATGGTGAACTGATGAGGGTGAGGAGGTGAGCAGACGGGGAGAGGCAGTGCGCTGCGTGACTTGGGAGCCGGAGATCTCAGGCCGCGACGGAGCGGAGCGACCGCACAGGGCGAGGCAGCGAAACGGATCGCGCCGCGCCGGAGCCGGGCCAGCCAGAGGCCGCGCTAGAGACGCCCGAGGCCGCCCACCAGCCCCCCAGGAGGCCGCCGAGCGTCCCCCAGAGGCGCCCCCGGGCGTCCCTCGGTCGCCCCCCGAGCACCCGCCCAGGCGCCCCCGCTGCCCGCCCGCCCTCGAGTCCCTGGCCGCCACGTCGTCCACCAGAAAAGCCATCCTCCTCCGTCTGCAGCACGCCGCAACGGTCTGTCTGCGTCCGTGGCCATCTCCTCTTCACCGTGCCACCACTGCCACCATGCCCCAAACGGGCGTAGTCGGCCTGGTGATGCTCGGGGCCCTGCGCCCGGTCGTGCTTGGTCGACGATCCCGAAGCTGTCGAATCTCGTCTTCTGGCAGTGATCGTCCTGACTATCGCCCCCCATCCCCATCTCTCGGACCCAGTTTCGACGAAATAATCATCGTCGTTATCATGTCCAGTCCGCGAACCCCCTGCGGAGACAGAGTCAGAAACATCCCTCCACCACGCGTACGACACGGGCGATGGTGCAAACACATCCAGCCTCTTTCCCCGTGTTCTCCGCGCACGGCGTCCACGTCGTCGCGCCAGGCGACGAACCGTCGACCTTGTCCCTGATAGTCCTCCCCTCACCGGCCAGCACAGGACCAGTCGAGGTGAGTCATCCCCGTGAAACACCCGTTCCTGGCCATCCCCGGTCATCTCGAGACAGCTGTCACCCAGATCCGATTGGGCCACGGCGTCAGGCCTGTTTCAGCATCCCCAAAACAGCAGTCAATAGCCCCCTATCTTAGAATGACGTACAGCTGTCAGAGCGACAAGTCCCGAGACCCCGAGACTTGGCGGGGTCCTAATGGGTCCAGCTCGTCTTATCTATACATGACCAGAGCGATATCGCGATGATGGCGATGCTCCAGCAGATTGCGTAGACTCCAAAAAGGAGTACGATAAGCCGGACAGACAACTAAGGACCCCTACCCAGATAGGTTCCCATGATTGAGTTTGCCCGCGAAAACGCCGGGCTCATACTATGTTGGCGTTGGCAGTTCCTCCCCAGCTAGTGAGGGCAGCGACTCGACTCGATATCAACTGACGCAATATGTAGGGCACGGTACCTACATACCGCGTGGATCGGTCCATCCGCGCTTAGCGATGGAAAAGCAAGATAAAACATGACCTCTCCGGACGCCTGCTGCAGGTACCGCGCTGCTACGTAGCAGAAGTACAGTAGCTGGATAGACGGAGGGAGGTAGGTAGGTAGGGAGGACCGATGACTCAGTCATGCCATATGGAGAAGTAGTGAGGTCGGAGGTCGGAGAGAAGGAGGCTCTTTGCCCGTTTGGGTCCTCCCCGCTTATGACGGATGGGTCCATGGACCATCTGCCGGACTCCAGTTCTCCATCTGGCATTCTGGCATTGTTCCAGGGTTCCAAGATGCCCAGCTTTCCTCGGTCTGTGTACTCTGTATGGAGTGGGGAGCACGTCAACTAACCTCCTAGGGGATTAAATCGATGGTGCCGTTTAGTAAGCTGCTCACCGAGTACGGAGTCCCTACCTACCTCGTTACGTCACGGAAGGATCAGGGATACGGGACAGCACATTACTTTGTCCAGTGCTCGGTCGACAGTGGTGTGATCCGAAAGAAGGGCAGGCAGAAACATTTTATTTTTCCAGCCGAGGTCCGGGCCAGCCAGGTTGTCAGTGTCCTCATGATCACGGGTGTGGATGTGGATGCGGATGCGTTGTACGACTTGTGCTGTTCCCGTCGCTTCTGGAGGTTACTTGCAGGATCCGGAGGGGACGAAGCGGCCTCGAGAAGAGGGGTAGGGAGGCACTAGCAGCACTACTAGTTAGGCACACCGCAAGTCGGTTCGGATAGGTAGGTGCCGTGATGCCTCAGGAATATCGCGGAACGGAACGGATCGGATCCATGGATGGGTGATTATGTAATTGTGCACTGGTTGTGCACAGCGTTTATTACTCAGCAACGCAGCCTAGTGACTGTTCCGGCAGATGCCTTTGATCAACCACGCTGTTGTCCCTGTCGTCGTTCAACTAAACAACTGGCATAGATAGAGCCTTCTGAGAAGAGAGAAGCCTGCGGCGACGAGCATGCCCCTCTATGGTGGTGGACGAAAGAACAGGTTCTGTCTGTTCCGAGACGGCTCACCTTGCAAGAATAGCCACGCCATGCCATGCCACGCATTCCACTGGAGGAGCGAATTTCTTTATCTTCTCCCATTCCCTTCCTTCATGCCTTATCGACAGGTCACGACTGTGTAGGCAGCAAGTATCATTCATGGATGGCGCTGAGACAGAGGCGGTGGAAGCCACACCACAAACCCAACGCCCAACACCCGTAGCTACTGTACTACCAGGTACTCCGTACCCGACCTATGTAGGTAAACTAAGACCCCGCCAACCACCTCCAATCTTCCACCACCACCACCATGAGCACGACCACAAAGATCTCGCGCAGAAATTTTTCGTCGTGGTTTTTCTTTTCCCCCCTAATCGACACTAATCGACACCCAATCCCGTCACGGAAAATTCCAGGGCTGCGTGGCCATGGCCGGCTGGTCCTGCTCGTTGCCCGTCCGTTCGCAGCTCGGATGGACTGAATCAATTAATTCATAATTGATGGAGGGCCTCGTATCGGATCTCACACAATTGGCAAACGGCCTGGTTGGTTCCAAGGAGCCTAAGGCAGCCATACATACAGACATACATGCCATAACTGGCGTTCGTGGTTCGTGCCCCGCGTACTCCCCCTGGACTCGATGTCCGCACTCCCAGAGTCAGGAAGCAGTTCAGTCAGTCCGGGTTACTACTGGTACCTGCCTACAGTAGCCGCTGTTGCCGCTTTTTCCTCTTTCGCATGCGTTCTGATCATGCTTTTATCTTGTGCTCGCGGTCCTGATCTTGCCTCACTTTGCTTTGGGCTTCTGTGGTCTGCTTATCTTGGCCAATCGTACTGGGCGAGGAGTATCCCAGAGTTGCAGCGAATGATGGCCAGCTTAGATACCTTCTTGATTACGCTGAGTGTCCGCGCGATACATCGGCCAGTTCGTTTTCATACGTGATTTTCTGTACCTTGCTACTCGCATATCTGTTCTATACACTCGATCAAGGCCGGCGTCCAGCGTGGGACAGCACCGGTGTCCTAACTCGAGCTGATGGAAGTGCTCGTGAGCACCTGCTGCTTGATGCACAGGGCGGCGGAAAAGCCGACCCCGGCAAATCCAACGCAGCACCACAGTCCGGTGCTGTACTGCCTGATCAGGCCGTGGCCCTTGTTGACGTCGACCGCCTGGACAATCGCCGCTGCGAGGGCCAGAGCAACGCCGGAGCCGAGCTGGAATGCCGTGTTGACCTGGAGATCGATCAGTCTCTATGGTCGAGGTTTGATGGAGGCGAGGAGAGACAGACCATGCTGCCGCACAGGCTCTTCACGTTGACAGGAACGCTGGCCAACATGATGGTGCTCGTCGTGACGTACATGATGCTCACGCCGGCAACGCCCATAACGGATGTCGGGAACACGTGCTTCCAGCTGAGATCGACGCAAATTGTCAGACGGCATAGATCACTCCAGTCGTATCAGGGGCGAAGCTTACAAATTGACATCACCCTCCCTGATGAGACAACTCGGTACGGGAGCAATCATGCACAAGCCCACGCCGGCGAGCAGAAGGGTCTTCACGTTGAATCTTTCCACGACCATGCCCGTGAGCAAGGATACGAGGAAGCCCACTGCCCCCATCGGAAGGAACCGAACTGCGGTCTCGCCTGCAGAATACTTGTTCACTTCCTGGGCGATGAGAACGAGATAGTAAAGGACTGTCTGGTAGCCTCCGTACACGACTGGAGTGTCGAGGACTTAGCAAGAGACGCAGTGAAGAACACGATAGGCGAGTCTCTTACCGAACCCAGCGATCCAGAGCCCTGCGAAGTTTTGGATCTTCCACAGCGAAAGCGGCATCACCGGGTTGCTGACCTTCTTCTCGAGACAAGTGAACACCACGATCAATGCTATGGAGACGACAAGCAGGGCGATGATGAAGGATTTGTTCCAGCCGTAGACACCGCCACTGGAGAGGACAAAGGAAAGCAGAATGAGTCCGCCCGTTGAAAGTCCCGCGCCCAGGACGTCCAGCCGCGGCCTCGCTTGTCCTTCCAGCCGGTCCCTTGGCAGGATCAGGAATCCAAGAATGCTCAGGCTTCCCGTCAATACCACGGACAGACGGAAGATGTATCGCCAGCCAAGCGACGAGGTCAGGAAGCCGCCGAATATCAACCCCGTGCAGAACCCGATCCCGCCCGCGGAAGCGTAGACGCCCAGCGCTCGAGACCGGTCCTGGGCCACGAAGTAGGAGCTGATGATTCCAACTGCGGACGGGACGGTCATTGCCGCTCCGATGCCCTGCAGCGCCCTGAAGGTTGCCAGTTGGATGAATGAGGTGCCGAAGCCGGTGGCAATCGTCCAGAGAGATAGCCAGAGCAGCCCGGCGCAGAAGACGTGCTTCCTCCCGTATCTGCAGGGAAGTTGAATGATAAGTTGAATCGGATAATTCGGAGGGCAAAAGGGATGACACAGTACTTACCTATCGGACATGACGCCGGAAAGAAGTAAAAAGCCCCCAAACGTCAGCGTATACGCGGATATCATCCACTGCAGGTCACCGGGACCGACATCAAATTCCCTCTGGATGGCCGGAAGCGAGATGTTCGCTCCCGTCATAAACACATTGTCCAGCATCTGAGCGCTGGCTGTGATCAACAGGACCGACGCTCCCCGCCAGGACTTGATCGTGCCCACGTCCGGATACCGCGTTGCTGGCTGGGCATCACTGATCTGGAACTCGGTGATGATATCTGGCGGCGTGGACGTCGTAGGAGTAGGGAGCGACGGGGTCGCCATCGACACGGGCTCTTCAATAATAGAAGTTGTCGGGCCCGTCATCATCACGGCCTCTGGGCGAGAAATTTCCGGCGCGAGGTTGGTGCTCACGCCGCGTTGGAGCTCGCCCAGGCCCCTCTCAGAGGGGAGCTCCGTCGTGCTTTGTAGACGCTCTCTGATGGTATTTTGATCCATTGGTGTCAAAAGAGTTTGTCCCTGATGATGATGCTCATCGGCGCAGAGCATGCCAGCCATGTGGTGGAGGATGGCTTTTTTCTTGGGCCAAGTGACTCGACACTTCGGTATTCGGTATAGATAACTCCAGAGTCGATGTTGACGGCGCCGAAGGCCAAGAAGGCTTGCCAAATCAGTGCAATTCTTTTAACCTGGCTTGCCTTGGACTTAAAAGTCCAGTCACTTAAATTGGAGAATTGCAAGCGTGGAGAATTCAGTCAAGTCCTGCTGCGCATCTGTGATATAAATATGATGGATAGAGCGGTGAGTGCGGCGATAAAGATGTCTTAATCCGGTAGGTAATTTTACAGACCAGTAGAACCTTGTCGATTGCAGTGCGTGGGTCCATAGAGCAATCAATTATTTCAGTTGCTATGCTTGCTGATCTGTCAGCTGCAACTAGATGGCATGACATGTTTTCGCTGTCTACAGCACTTATTTTTTTTTAACGGTTAATATGATCCTTTTGTTCTACAAAAAAATAATAATAATAATTCAACATGTAAAGTGTTCTTTGTAGGAAGTTCATACCAATTGCTCTCCCTGACTATATTATATATTAGTCGTAGAGATCCAACCTATACAAGTAGCTATGCTATGGTAGCATAATGGTCCCTCATCCAGTCGGCCAGCCACTCACGCGTCTAGAATCCTCAGAGGCACAATTAATTAAGCACGATCCTTGACCTCCGCAGGACCCGGACTCAAATCATCACAGACCTGAGAAATAGCCAGTAGTAGCTATGCTCCGATGCATCTCCTCTTCCATACCCCCCTCGACTCATACCATAAGTAAGTGCTTTAATGCTGCGGCGCTGCCCACCACCAGCACTGCAGCCTGTGTCTTCGGCCCGATTCTAATTCTAATCCTCAGGTTGAACTTTTCCCGGTTTTTTTTCTTCTCCAGCATCTTCTGCCTTCCAGAGAACTGTTTCCGGCGTGTCCGGTTAAGTTAGTATCCGACTGCTGTGCCTTTGACCCTGCCCCTTTCTTCTCTGTCGCGGCGGAGGGGGAAGGGGGAATGGAGGCAATAAAAGATCCACAGCCCTCTCCGGTGTTCTTGTCCTGAGTGAGGAGTAGAGTAATCCTGCGAGGAAAAGAACTTTGTAGATACCTTATAATGCTATTGTTTTTCCCAAACAATGGTAGCGTTCAGGAATGACGATTTTCTTTTAAATGCTAAGCAGATGGTAGAACGAGAAGATCCGGCCTGTCGTCTCCGCTCCCATGAATTGTTGCACGATCAGAAGAACAAGTCTGCCGCAATCGATCATTTTTTTTTCTCACCTGGAACAGGAAATCTGTCGGATTGTAGGTCCTGTTTGGCAACTCGTGTTTTCACGTTTCAGGTGGAGTCAGATCCAGCGAGTCATGTACAGTACAGTACATACATAGATTATTATTGCCGTGTGGGGAGTAGATAGGATAACCTTAAAGTTAGGTATTACTGGGCACTCCATGCATGGTCAGGTTGATCAATAGTGGAAGGACATTCATGGGATCTCATTCGTGCTTTATTTCCCCGCATGTTGAACAACTATATGCCGTGATTCCCTCACTGGCGTCACTGGATGGGTTTAACCTCATCTGTTTGACAGGAGGAACAATCAGGCCTTAATGCTATTCTCCTTGGGCAGAGGTTTATACCTGTTGTCGACTAGGAGTGATTCAGAAATAGGAGCCAAGGTACCTAATACGAAAACACAGAATCGGTCATATTCGGATTTAATTAATTGCTAAGTCATAAGGCATCCCAATTGAGGGTACATAATTCATCAACGATACTAACACAAGCACATAAACGGCACGTTGATCTTCAGCTCAGGAATCTTGATTCGCTGAGATATTGAAGCAGCGATGTGTCGTACAATCCCACCTCAACTACTATCTCTAATAGTAAACTATGAACTATGCCTACCAGCTTGAAGGCCCAAAGGTCTCACCCTGTTTGAGAGTCTTCTGAATCGCCGTATCCATCGCATCCATTGTGTTTGCCGCAATATTCGTGCCCCACCAGGACGGGAATTCGGTCTTGGTGAGCTGCAGCGCACAGAAAATAAGGATGGTGCAGAGTGCGAGGCCGACATCCAGACCGGCCGAGAAGACATAGTTGTAGTGCATCCACCAGCCCCTCCACCTGTTGCGAATATATCGGTTGAAGATGAAGCCCACGATGCCCCAGCTGAGGTAGTTGAGAGGAGTCGCCGGCGGGATGAGGCCGGAGCCCCCGAAGATGATGGGCGCGTTGAGGTAGCGGATAGGACTCTTGGGGAATGCGCGTGCGCCCAAGTAGATGAGAACAGGGAGCACTGCGCCGGCGATGAAGAAGTAGAGAAGAGGGGAGTAGATCCGGCCAGGCGAGAAGATGCGAGCCGGTCCAATAGCACCCCAAATCACAGACGCATTGAAGAAGACACGGCCGTTGGGGCAGGTGTAATGGTTTACCTGGTGCTGGTCACAAACGTTGGGGATGGCACTGAGTGCCCAGTTCATAACAGCGATCTGGACAACAGAAGACCAGAGGCAGCTGATCATTTGCGCTGCAAATGTAACACGCGGTGGGATCTTCATGTAATGTCCCAATTTCATATCCTGGCAGAAGAAAAGCCCCTGATACATGCTGATATAGCCGTATGATTTGAAAAGCATCATCGCCATCGGCCTTCCGGGCTGCATGTATCCGATAACGAACTCCGTAATAACGTTCAGACCGATTTGGATGTTGGTCGTAGCCTGCACTATGCCACACGGAACGAACCAGACAGCACCCATTATAAGAGCAACGAAGAATGCCCACCAGGACAGATGGGTAGGATACCCAAGAATGACGCCCAGTGCCATGCCTAACATAATCAAGAAGATTGCGCCATACCACCACAGTGGTACTGTCTTAAACCTTGCCATGAGGCGCCCATGAACGTCCTCTTCCTCAGTGCCCACCTTCTTAAACCTCGTCCACAGCTCCGGGCCGTGAAACAATGCAGTGTGGACAAGGACAGCAACAATTGTAGCGAATGACAGCCCGTATGACAAAGCAAAAGTGGTTGTAAGGAAAAGAGGCGAGTAGTTCCGATACTTCTCCAGATCAAACTCCTGATTTTCATTCAAAATCCTGCTCACGTCGTATAGGTTCCCAGTATTGTCGTAGCTGTTGGAGTCGCTGATTGGGAGATACTCGGCATAGAACAGCCCCTTATAATGTATGGCACACGTCACAATCCAGTAGAAGATCACCATTCCAATCAGGGTGTTTGCGATACCGTGCCATGGGGCAATGAGAGGACTGAAATTGAATCCCGAAATTTGCGTCCAATCAAACGTGATGGGGATCAGCGAGAGGCCAGTCCACCCACCAAAGAGCTGGTTGATAATCACATTCTGCGGCTTGATCCAGGTGACGAACGCAAAGACGCCCAGGAAAGGAGCGATGTACCCCGGGAACCAGTACCAGACGAACGAACCGATCATGGTATACAGGAAGAGCCTGTACTTGCCCATGGTCCAGCCCGAAACCTTCTTCGGATCTGGCCGACTGTGATCATGAAGAGCGGTAAATAGGCTGGTGTTTATGAGGACTGACGGCCAGATCATCGCCGCGGGGGTCACTAGGAACCGATGAAAGAAACCGGCCATCCCGAATCCGATCATCTGATTGGAGATACACAAAAAGATCTCAAATGGCCAACCGAAGCGCTGTTTGTAGAAGGCGCGCTGGGCGAGCAGGATGTCGGTGGCGTATGCAGCACCCCCCGCAAATGTTGCATTGGCCATGATGACGATCACAGCGTGCTCCTTCTTACTGAAAGGTCCCGGGTTCAGATTGCACTCGATTCCAAAGAACTTGAATTTATATGCAGGCATCCACTTCGCCCACGCCACGCCGATTGGGTAGGAGACCACCTGGGCGACATACGACGGAATGACGATGTACGGCTGTCGCATGGAGAACAGCATGTTCAGCGCTGAGCCGAGAGTCGCGAAGATTAGACCAAGCACCCATGCTCGAATAGTGTTGGAATGTCCACCCTCGTCGTAGTTGGGCACCGCCGCTCTAACCTCGGGGTAGGGCGAGTTCTCGAGAAGTTCACCAGCGACACCAACCTGAGTGTTCGGGTCTGACGTGTGGAGGGCATCATCGATCTCATCCAAGATGTCCTCGGGAAGATTGGGATCCCAGTGATGCTGCTTCTTCAGATTCTTGAGGTGTCCAATGGCTTCGGGAGCCGCCTCGTTGGCGATACCCGTGCTCACGGCCATGGAGGTCTCTTTGATCTTCTCCATGGCGGTAGCTGACCGACTCGCCCAGCTGTCGGAGAATCAGGAGGATAAAGACGAACTAGATACTAGGAAGCCAGAAGTCCAAGAGAAGCAAGCGTCAGGTCCGGCCCCAATATATACGCTATGCTGAATGGAAACATCCTTCTATTAGAGCGATATGAGACAGCACACCCAAGCCGCCGGTGCTCCGACGCTTATCAGGGCGATAACCACCTACCTAGGTACCGGGACTGGAGGAGGCAAGGTCCAGAATCCGCATAACGTGCCACCAATGTTTAAAGGTGCCATCCGGAGATACCAAAGAGCGCTCATCGCACTAGACGCGGCCAAGGATGTAACCTCAGAGATGGGGTTGACGCTAAGATAGTAAAGAAGGCCGTTCGACGGTCCTGAGTGGCGAGAGATCAACTGAACCCTCTGCGTCTTCGGAGCATGGTTCCTTGTGCGCGGAGCACTTTGTACTGCATGTAGACCCCGGCCTTTTAGCAATTAGCGGCGGGTTAGTTCACGCTTTGCGAGGAGTCTGGTGATTCTTACAGTGCGGGAGATCATTATCAATGATTGTTATGAGCCACGATACTGACTCCTACAGAACAACGAAGCATGGCCGAAATGTTCGACTTAGCTTGATCATAGGGTTATCCACGGTTGCATCAACCGACCTTACTATCCGAGTCTTAGCCAGCAAATCATGAGCCCGGATCAACCTGTCAAGAAGCCAAGCATCATCAAGCAAATTAAGCCAAGTCCTACTTCGCCGTCATGCGTGCAAAAGTGGGCCGCCTCCTGAGGGCGGGGTACAAGGACCAAGAGGTTCCTCGGGCGGCGCCTCTTCGCTAAAGCTCAAGCGCGGAGTATACGGACTACTCCGTGCAATTCTGCTCACGTAGGTTCCATCAGTATTCTGTAGATTATCTACCTTTCCGGCGAATAAGGTAGCGATCTGGGGATTGACGTTCATGGTTCCGTCGTCAAGTTCGAGTTTCCGGGCCTTTCCTTTGGAATGGAGAAACGAAAGCGACACTGACGCGGCAGGTATGGACGTGGTAATATTGCCTGATAAGGACTGTCAGCAACCATGTGGGGGACCCCTGCCAAGCCAACGCCGATGCTTACGTAGTATTCTTGATAAGAGCGTAATCTGCTATTATCATTGCGTACAGGCCGGCTGCTCGACTTCGCTCTCTGGCTTTTGTTCCACACGGTCCAGCGTCCTTTTGGCTGGTTTCAGCGACGACCAACCTCTTGTTTCGTCTCCAACCGCAGACTCCCCACCCATGTAACGTCGATATCAAGATGAGATGTCAACTTTCGCTGTGGCACGGCCTGTGGCGCTAAGCTAGCGCAGGAAGAGGCGGACAGAGTCAATTGATTTTCATAGGTTCCGGCTGCTTGATCAACAATCACCGGGGTGCGGAGACGTCGTTGGCTACCGGCACGAACCAAACCCCGGCGATATGCCTTTTTCGGGTCCTAGTTGTATCCGATACCCCGGTCCTTGAGCAGCTTCTTGCGGGATTACTGGTACGAGAATGATGTTGATATGTAGCTCTTGTCTATCATGATGCTTTCTGCCGGCTCTACCGTCGAGCCACGGTTGTCCAGAATCCAGAATCTTCTGGGTACAGTACTAAGATCTCACGGTGTCAATATCGCGACATGTTTGTTGGGAATACCAGGCGCCACATAGCTGGCCATTGAGGCGAGAACGGAGTACTCTGCTAGGAGACATGCCTCAGCCCGTCGCCCGACGGCATTATTGCGCCTGGCGGCCTGAACTTCAGTAGGGGAAACCGAGACAGTGTGTATCGAGTATCACCATCACCATTACCACCAGCCATTTTCCAAAGCCTCCGTCGATAGATATTGACAGGTTGCTGTCTCCACTGACCATGCAAGATCAAATGCGGGGCAACGCGCGTGGGAGTGCGGCCGTCGAGCGTGCTGAGAGTCGAGACTTGAGAGGCGGGGACCTGCGGCTGCCATGTAGTAAAAGACGCTGAACACTTGCACCATCCAGTGGGCTAGGGCCTCTCAAGTGCCGTGTCTGACTCTCATGCATGTCTATCTCTTCTTCTGCTCGGTTTGCTGCAGCGTGGCTGAAAGGCTGCACCGAGATGGCTATTCGCGGCGTAAGAAACTAACTGGAAGCATCAGCTTAGAAATGAACCTAAGTACGTTTGAAATAGGTAGCCCATCTCACTTAAATAGCCATAGACTGGCCAATGGAGATTTCGAAACAGCCGTTGCAAATAGCCGTTGCAACGTCCTGCTGCACGCTTAGGCATCAAGCACGTGCAAATCGCCGTTCCGGCGATTCTCTCGAAGGGCATAATCGTTAGATACCGTGCTGATTGAGGATTGCTGGAATGACGCCTCGTAGTCAGCCATAACCAGAGGGGCAGAGAGGATGATGTTTCGAAGGGAGAGACAGTTCTGCGGCCGGATTCACCACGGACTCTTTCTTGATTTTTACGCCATATACGCTCGCTAGGCAACCGCGAGCTCGCGTGAGCACCAGCATGTCGAGCGTCGTCAGATGCAATCTAGCCAGGGTCCTGCCCAATCTTATTAGGAAACCCTCTTTTGCAGAGGCATAATACACCAACCATAATGATCATAATTCATGATCAAAGGATTCCCGACCCACGCAGGTCTGCATGTGTGATTCTAGCATCAGCCCTAACTGGATTCGAGAAAGCGAGAAGTGGAGCGAATACCTAGTAATCAGGTCATGCTGCATCCGGGGGCTCTGGGTAAAAATCATTCGTTAAGGGCAAGCCGTTGACGAAGTAAGCATCGTCCTAACATACCGTAGCTTGATGAGTCTGAGATATGCCGCAGTTGTCGAACCTTAGAGTTGCACGTCATCTCTCCTAAAGCCTAGCTGATGCGATTGTGGCAAATTCAAAGTGATTATGTAGGGACAATGCCGTGGAGGAAAGGGACTCCCGTCTAACTTCACTTTTGGACGATGTCTTATATACATCTAGATATCGGCGGTGAATCACGCAAGGCAGCAGAATAAGCAGACTTCATTGTGGCAACGTGCCGCTCAACACCATCAGAATGTGCTACTGCCCAAAAGTGAAGCTGGTATGTGACACGGATCAAGGTCGTACGCTGCTTCCGTCGGTATGCTAAAATGTTCGTCGAAGGCGCCGGATTAAGCAGCTGATAACAGGCAACGAAGCAGTAAAGACTAGAGGAGAGATGGTCTTCAAGATTAATCTGGCGTCTTGAATTTAAGTAGTATGCCTTGACGTTTACAAAGAAATTACGCTGGTTTGATCGGATACATAGGTCATGAATGTCCTCCCAATTTGGCTCCACTCAATATTATTCCTTACATGAGCACATCCAACACACAGCGGGAACACCAAGAGCCGATATCGATTACGCGCTGAAAGTAATTTAGCAGCGACATCTCGAGAGCGAAGTGCGGCGGGTGCGGAGAGCAGATGACGCGGCAAGTTAACAAACTTGGTACCATGCGTGGGGTAGGGAGCAGATGTTGTCGTGCCGTGGAATTCATCCTATAACCCGCATGTTTATGACACACTCTTATGTGCTGAAGATATCGTTTATGAGGTCATCCTTCGAGGCATTGCGCAAGCGAAATAAAGATTAAAGCTGTTGGGACATGCATGAGGCTCCCGTTTAGCCTATTGTCCCCGAACTGATCCAATTACAGTGCCTAATCTGTTAGTTCTTAGAGACCATTCAACAACGGAGCTTCCTAGAGAATAGTGATTACGTACTCGATCTCCGACGTTAGCATGCTCCTATGCGCTGGGGCTCCTGTTCGCCGGTTAGAATAATGATGTTTAATACGCGTGATGCATCGTGCTGCTTTTAATTCCGATCCGTACTAAATTACTAGAAGATCAATGAAGCCGTTGCTCATAGTGCGTTGAGTTAGCGCGAGGATTTCGAGCCGCCTATATGATATTGGTGCTAGAAGGCCACATAGCACCATATGGCTCCGTAGGTGCAAATAAACCGTCATCCCCAAGCGCCCACTCGAAATCGGCAAGGAACTGCTCATCCACGTGAAGCGGTTCTTGTCTCTCGGACGGAATTGTTGAGTTATTAGAGGAGACCCCAGAGTTATCACGGCTGGAGTCCGAACCTAGGTCGTTGGTCAGCTAGAGTGCCACTTCATGTGATTATGAAAACACTACCATCGGAAGGCTCGCTATGAGGCGGCACGAGAGGCTTGTACTGGCTATCAAACTCATCCCGCCACCACCACACAGCATCAAGCACGGGGCTCAAAAGCAAGCGGCTTCGGATCCGGAGCGGCGTATCTGTGCCGTCGGATTTTTTGAATGCCTTTGAACTATTCCATAGCTGGTTTAGGATCATGACACACTTCGCAGCACTGTCGTTGCTGTCTGTTGATATCTGCTTCGCGATATTGATAGCGAGGAATAGTGATGATTTCGCTCTCTCAGCATCCAGGTCTCTGGATGCAGAACTTTTAAGTATTCGGAGAAGTATAAAAGATGCTAACATCAATGATGAAAATACGTAGAGTGGAGTCGCCGGTAAACTTCCAGGCCTCTTCCCGCGTTCTGCTACACAGTCTATCACTGTACAAGCGGTTGCCAGCAACTTAGCAAGACAGCTATTGTGGGATGCAGTGTGATTCTTATACAGATGAAACATCTGAATGTTCAACCGACAAAGAGTCGTGTGGAATCTGTCGGTATCTAAGATGCGGTCAGCTCCGCCAGCACCAGAAGTTGAGAAATACATACCTGATATGACCTGCGTCTCAACGTCCTTCACTTGATTCTCATATGTGCGAATGATGATGTCTAACGCGCGCTCTTGGTCCGCAGACAAAGTCCGCACACCATTCTCAAGCACTGCGGAGCAGCACCGCACAGAGATTTCCTGACACTTAATTTCGAGCATGAGAGCAGGTGAGATCCTCTGGAATAGAATCTGGCTCTGCCCTGGTTCGTGTTCTAGATCAAGAAAGGATCGGGCTGACTGGCCCTTGCACAGACAAGCACTACTTCACGTTAGCTAAAAGTAAGGCTGTTAGGCGTGGGAAACTCACCGCTGGTATACCAGGACGCAGTGAGCCCAGAGCTCGGAGCGTCTAGTCATGTCAGCTTCGGACGGGGCCGGTATTCTCACTTTGGAGAATTCATGACTTAACATCGGAATATGGAGACCGTTTTGCATGGCCATGTGCAGAAGTAAACCGCTGAGAGGAAAAACAACGTCCATCTTATTCATTTCTCTGGGGAATGGCCATGTCAGTATTAGAAGCAGGCCTTGGATGCTGTGCAGCGTTGACGTCGTCGAAGCTATGGACAGAAGTGCCATTTCTATGATGCTCCGCGAGAGCGCATTTAGTAGCGTTGGGTTTCTTGGGTAGCTGCGGCAGGCAACACCTATTACCGCCCAAAACAAAAATGGGGACTGCGAGTAGTAAGCGTTTGGGCTCATCTGTGGGTCCAGGATGGGCATGAAGGGTGCGTAGTCTTGAAAGAACCTTAAAGGAGCCGTGAGCTGGCAGGAACAAAGAAACCCAACAAAAGACCTGGCACTTGATACGTACAATCGAAAGATCTCGTCTATTTCTTCGCCTGATACCTGCACGCCATTCAAAGTTCGGGCGATGGATCGTTCAGAAGGCCGCACCTCGGGACCATTCTCAGGTCGTGGTACTGGAGGAGGCACGATGTCTACTCTCGGAGCAACTGGTTGAGTATACCCCACAGGGCACTGCGGCGGACTCAGAGCAGGCATATCGGCTGCATTACCAGGAGCGACACCCATTTCCGCTGCAGCTGTCAACATTGCGATGGGCGACGATAGAGAGTTGTTGTTCTCAGAGGACCTGAGCTTCCGCCGCAACTCGATCGTTTCCTGCTCCAGTTCAGAGAGACGTCTACCCACTACATATCAGCCAATTCTCATCCAAATCGCAGAAGATATCAATTACGAACTGGCGCTTATGCTCCCTCTTGAACGGGTCTGAGATGACGCATCGCGCCTTCACTTTCTGACAGCGCGAACATGGCTGGTCTGGGTTGAGGTACGCATCGCATTTCGCCTACTTTCCTGCCTCAGCTCCTTGTTGCAGGGAATGGTAGATTTTAGAGCATCGCCAAGGGGGTTCTCAACCTTTTGCTGTCTGCATTCTGTGCAGGCCTTCTTGCTTCGTTTGGATAGAGTTCTGCATTGGCCCGTTCCCATGTCAGCGTCGGTCTGAGACTTAGGGGAGAGAGGTGGGTTCGCTTACTGCCTGGCAGGTTGATTCATGTTTCGACAGCGCTGCTGCAGGCAACTGGGAATTTGTTGTTGCAGAAGCAGCGCACACTCATAGTGATCATTCTACAGGATCCTCGCGCGGGGACGACGACGCGGTAGAAGTCGGGCGCCGGCGGAGAAGTCGCCAAGATCCCGGAGATCACTAGCCGTTAACTCCGCCGGCACTCCGCTCACAGCCGTTATCCTGCCTCTGAAGGAGAAGTGAGAACACGGAAACCATTGCCTAAGTTGGACACGATGCCCGAGTGGTTAAGGGGTGAGACTCGAACCACGTGATCGACTTGTGATCCGTGTCGAACATCTCATGGCTTCGGCCGCGTAGGTTCAAATCCTGCTCGTGTCGTATTTTTTGCTCTTTTCGTTTCCACTCCGAAAGAACTCCAATGGCTAACTTCGACTGCTGTTACACCTGCGAGAAGTTTGCGAGCAATTACATCTCATTGATAGATTCTTTTGTTTACGAGGATGGCGTTGTTCCTGCATTGTTATTTCTCTAATTCTGGGAAGCTATGAGTCAAGGTTACGTTTTCAGCTTACTTCACGATCTACTTGGTTCTAAGTGGCAAGCGCAGCATTTGCGCAGGATACATACGACACAAAACTGCTGGTATAGGACACTTGTGGATAAGAGGAACTGGGACCATCTTTCTCTACTCGCGATGGGCGTTGCCTTCCTAATTTATTTAGAAAGCTATCCTGATAGCACTTGATAGCATTCAATCAGTATAGTTTCTGTTCAGCGCATGTACCGTCCCAAAACTTGAGTTGTACTTTCATAGAATTTCCATTCCGGTACACACAAAGCCGGCGCCAAGAGAGAATGGGCAAGAGCTTCGACACCCTCAATTATCAATAGTGGCAGGTAGGTCTAATAAGTGTTTCGAAGTCAACGGATGTCCATAATCTGCAGAGGCTACGCCGAGAACTCAGTATGTCGATGGGCGGCATCTCAGTCAAGTCACGAATAGAGCGGGTACGTTACTACAGGATATTGAAGCACAGATGGTAGTCTACGCTTCGATATAGCATTCTTAATCAATAGAGAATGTGGCATTCTGATTCCTGTCAATTCTTACTTTCTCCATTTCCCTTATTTAGATAAATATATTCTTTTTCTATGAACATCGGCCTCTGGGCTTGTATCTAGGCCAGCGCTTCAGAGCTACCTCACTAACAAATGCCGGAAACGGCTTCTGGGAGATTGCGATGCCGGTTTTTGTGCAACATCGACAAGCTTATCCTAACGGGAACTTGAATTTTTGCCGGTATCGGGCTCCTTCCTGCCAATGTCCTCTTGGACCTCTGCTTCCTGAACCGGCCAGAAACCGGATACTCGACCGCAGTGGTCCCCGGGCCGCGGAAAATGTTGAGAAGTACATAAGCAGAGCATCCAATCTTTGGAGAAAGGAGTTCCAGTGTTCATGAACGGGCTGAGATATTATACATTATTATAATTTTTCCATCAATCTCTTCCTTTCTCTTGATACTCTTGTTCAGGCATATACTTCCCATCTCGATATCATCCCAATTGATCTCCCTCCATCTCTCCATGCCCATGATGGAATCGACAGCTATCACACATTGGCTGTAAGCACTGTCGACCCTTTCCCATTATGGAAAAAGATAAATACTTTTGTCCAGTGCATAGCTTGCTGACAAGTCTTCAGGCTTACGTTATCACAGAAGCAGAGAGTTAGTCGGCATGTCGACCTTCCTCATCCCGTCATTGCTGATATCGGAAGAGCATTACCTCGTCGACCTGCCCTATGTTGAAACAATGCAACCCTCTGTTCATCTCTCTCGACAGTCGCCAGCATGTTTTCAGGCTCTACCATCCATATTCTAGACACTTGAGACCTCAAGGGAACACGCAGTCATACCTAGCTTGCTCATCACTTCGTTGTGTCACATGTCTGAGTTATCCCAGCTAAGCAGATTGTTGCACACGAAAACAGCACACCATTGCATATGGAAGCGATTACACAAAGAAGTTATGGTATGTGTCTCTGCATCATTGAAACTGCCTTGTTCAATTGTACCGTTTTTGACATACAAGGCGCTAGGAACACGGACCATGTTAAACATGTACTTACCCGATGACCTTTGGTTCACTTTGTGTTTCTCTCCTCAAGAGAGAGTCAAACATCACCAATGATACTGCAACGGTCTTTGCAACGTTCCACTGGGGACTACTATCTCGCGAACCAAAACACGGGGACTGTCGTTTCTCTACTTTGATGATCGGGTACGTTACAAAGTCACCTGTATACAGATTCACAGCAGTTCCTCGTTGCTCGGTACATCAGCCTCCCACATTCAGGAAAATGCTGAGGTCTCGATTTCCGAATGCGATCTTTGGAAGTCTCACAGCATTAAGTCGATCTACTTTACAGCGCAGTGGAACGTTTTACCTGCCGTGCGATTGTCAGGGCGCAGAACTTATCAAGCTCAAAGGTTGCATGGATACGCGGTAACGTCTCACCAGAGTCGACTGTCTGGACATGAAAACCACCATGTTTAAGTCGTTGTACTCAGACACAGTGTTCTCTTCTACAGCAACCTATTCCGTCGCATCGTCCTCCAGCGTACGAGACCATGTCTGGCCAACGAGTCGGCCGAAAGCTTATGCAATGCAGTGTAACCAAGCCAGTCTCTGCGCAATCCAAAGATATGGTATTTCTTGACTTAGGATAGCCACCATGCGATGTGGCAGAGCGATGGTTGCACCATGCTTGTTGATCTACACCCGACATACTAGATGGTTAGGCGCGTTTAGATGCAAGTCCGTTGTGGCAGTAGTGTCTCGTAGATCGTACTCCTAGGCGGTCGTCTCGCCTCCCCAAATGGTAGACGTTTGTCTGAGAGAGTACGATTTCATGCAATCTGTGTAACCCACTCCATCCATCAGGGATAGTAAGACGGCAAGTGGCAGGCCAATGTAGGACAAGATCTGTACACAGTTGTTGAAGTCGGAATCCTCTGAGTTGACATCGTCAATACGGCGCTCAGTATCTGGAAGAGAAAAGGACAGCTTGAAGGTATTTTTCAATATTCGATTCGAGGAGCATGTATGAAACAAAAAAAAAATGGATTGTCTCATCAAGTCTATCCGTCCGGATATAAGAATCGGTCCACTGCCGCTGAGATGCCTTCGGAAAATGCCAAAGTCTCTAACTTGTTGCGAGCGGCTTTCTGTCCGCTCCCTAAATGGCTGATTGACCATCTCAGATGCATCAACGTACCATGTGGGGAACTTCCATATGTCCTCCCACATCAGGCAAAAGGGAGTTCCAGGGAAGTTAATATCACTGACGGAGCCAACAAAAAGCTCACATACTCCCAGTCCATCGGGGCCATCCTAAAGGTGCTGAGAAAAATCCCTGCTTGTGCTTTTTTGAACTCAGAGACTTGGACCACAAGCCCTCGGGCTTTGGTGACAGATAGAAGTCCGTGCTTCCTTGCAGAAGACAGACAAACTCATGAGGAGCATTATTCATCTTCCTGTCTGTTATATACATCTGAAGGATAATATCCTGATCTGTCCAGTCTCAATTATCACTTTGTCCGATTTCTACTGGATCCATTAAAATTGTAGATATATCTTACATTATGGGACAGTAAGATAAAGTATCTCTCGAGCCTCCTGAATGTTCGAATTTCAAATTAAATGCCCCAGATCGATCTTCATGCTAGCGTTTCAAGCTGATTGTTGCAGAAAAGGAATTCCCCACTCTTTCTTTTCCGTTCCTTCCTCTTCCTATTCATTTCCTCTGTCACTTAGCGGTAGTCTGTTTTGCCTTGAGCAAGATGCCTTTGGTCTACATGTTTCAGAGCACATATGCCTTCGAGAATCCTCTTCATGTGGATGGTTATGCATCTTGCTTCCATTATTGGCTTATTACACCCTATGCTTGAATGGCGGTAATAGCAGCACAGGCACAGAATCGCGTAATTCCATGAAGTCAACAAAGCCAGAGAGACCACGGGCACCGTATTTGAGCTCAACAATTTTCGAGCTTCTAAGGGTTGTTAGCCTGCGGATAAATTTCGAAGCGGCTATGTCGCCCTTGATGTTGCTAAGAAGCAGATCAACGCGGAATGGTTTGTGTCTCTTTGACTGACTGTTTAAATATTATTTAATCATCTTTTAAGAAAGAAATTTTTCGATAGAACAGAAAACTCACACTGCGCGAGGAACTAGCTTGAGTGAGGAAAATAAATCCAGGTTGGTCTATACTTCTCCAAACGACAACAGCAACCCGATATCTGACCTGAATAGAAAATGGTCCAATACATCGGAGATTCTAAAACAAAAAAAAGGAAGGATAAAGAGAATTAGGCCAACAGACTAATAGAACAGTCAGCTAGTATTCGAGATTCAACGTGGTGGCGACAATACGCGCCGCTGCCGCTCGACAAGTACCGTCCACGCCCTATCGGAAATCAAGATCCGCGACATAAAGGCCCTATTATATACAAATCAACTGGTCTTTGCTTATCGGTTACAAATGGATATTCTTGTCAATGGTATGACACAGTGAATATTGCCTACTTGTGCTAATTGGCATCGCACATAGTTGAGGTGACGCAGAAGCAGTAACCAGTCCTTAGAATAATAGATCTTTGCTTCTTATTAACAGACACCGATTTCCAGGAATCTACATGTACCTCGAATTTACAACCTTAGGCTATACTTGGGGAGCTCCATCCTAATTCGTCTGCTAATCAGACCTGGAGAACACTGCTGATCCAAAGCGCTGCCTTCGCTGGTTTACAAGGACCACAGCCCCAACGTAGCAAATCTCAAGACATAGCTATAGTGAATCAATATTCCCACTACAGACATGCCGCCAAATGCCCTGGAGCATTTTTTGCCCCCCGCCCCAACCCCAGATTCCCCGTGGTTCGGCAAGCCGATCGGATCGCCATCGTCTCATGCTGACATCACCGGCCGGTATCTACCATATATCGTCCCAATGCCACTATACTTACCCAAACACGAACAATGTACCCTTTCCCGGGCCCTAAGCAACCATGCAACACGAAATACAGGCGAAAATCGATGCGTACGAGCTTCCCTTCGTCTCGGAGCTCAAGCGTGCTGCGGCAGCCGGCCAGCGCATCACACCCGAAGATGTGTCTGTGATAGCACAGGCCGAGAGTGAGATCACGGGAGGCGGACCGGTGAAAGGAGGGCCTGCAGGTCAGTAGATTCCGTGGGTATTCAGGGAGGATTGCGGAAAAGTTGACTTGTTGCCTTGACTAGCGACGGCGCACAGCCTAGCCTCGAGGCAGATCAACTTCGACACCAAGGTCGACGAGCTCTCGAGAAAACCCCAGAGCCACATCACGCAGGAGGACGCGCGGCAGATGCAGTCTGCGGAAGTACTGATCCCTCACATATATAATTATTTGATGTTATAGGTACACGGACTAACATGGCATCTTCAAGGGCCGCGCCTTCAACTGTCCCCCAGGACCGGGTTCTATATCGGCGCAGGTGCGCTCCATCGCAAACAGGAACGAGGCCCTTGGGCTTCCGCCAGTCGCGGATCCAGGGTCGGTGTATGTGTCCAAGGACGATGCGAGGGATGCGCAAAGCATGGAGTCAAAGATCTACGGGGGCCAGGTCCCCAAGGGGGGTATGGCGGCTCAGATGCAGGTGAGTGACGATGCCTGGATATCTCGTGCCAGTCGACTGAATGGGATTATAGAGTGCTGCGGACAAATTAGAACACGCCAAACATTCAACTTACTGTTAGTGTTTTGGTTGGAGGAGTATTGTATGTACATGTATAGTGCAATATGTTCTGGTATATATGACGAATATCTTCCTGTACAATACGTTGTGACGTCTATTATATAGATAGGGCAGCCGATGCCATCCTATTTAAATGATCCAAAGCAATGAAATCATAACGATCCTCATTTACTCTTTTCGGAATACTGCTTCGCAGGAAGGAATATGAAAACTACCTCCTTGAATATAGTCGAATAATATATCCACTCGAAATGGTGGATTTAGTCCAGAAATGATTAGTCCAAAAATAACTGCGGTTAATCCAAATCTGCAGATCGAGAAGGTCGAGAAATTCCCCTCTAGGAAAAGAGACGTCAGATGCAGTGCCACGTTGTCGCGGGGCCCAACTGAATGCGGTCTGGCCTATCCTCATCTTCAGCGACTCGCAAGCGCAGCTCAGAGTAAACCCAACCAAACATAAGCGCAGCTGCGCCATCAGCCGGACTATTTTTGCCCTATATCGGTCTAACGAGCTATATTTGTCCTCCACTGGCCGGAGATTTCTTTAACCTTTCTCTGTCAGACGCCGCGGCGTACTAGCGCTTACCTAAGTGCCAGACATTCAGCATATCGCGGGATAACTCACTGGGCTTTAAAGGACTCTTGGAGCGTTTCATGTCTTTCGAGAAGCTCTTGATCGCATTATTGATTTTTGTTTCAGTGACTATGAGAGGGCCTATGTCCAAGTATTGATCCTTGCATATCTTGTTTCATCTTCGGACCGATCTTCTGATTCTGCAGGATTCTGGCCGCCATGTCAAAGCGAACGGTCTTCACTACCATCACTCCTCTCCCGTCGTATATCACACGGGAAACCGTCGTGGAGACGCTGCACAGTCACTCTGAGATGATCGAGCTCAACCCGCTGGTTATCCACCATGCGCGCTGCAAACCGCCGCCCTCGGCACCCCCGGACGAATTCCACTGCATCTGGTACGAACTGACGGACAAGATCTCCTACTTGCCAGGTGATGTGCTCACTGGCAACGTGAACTACAAGGCCTGCTTCTATAACCTCCCCCGCGGCCTTCAGACGCATGTCTACGCCCCCGCGGGGCTCGATATTAGGGATAAATGGAGCGTCTGCGGCAACATGCCGGGCGAGCCGCGCGAGCCTGTGGAGCTGGGCTTGATTGACGCGCCTAGAGAGGGTCTCTACCTAAGAGAGGACGTTGATATGCGATGCAACATCTTCATGACTAACTTCGTCAAGAAGACCCTGAAGCGCGCGCACGCGGTGCTGGTCGAGCGCCTCATCGTCAAGGCGGATATCCTCAAGGAGAAGGCGGAGCGCGCCTCCTCGATGCTCCAGAGAGAAGGGTCGCTGCGAGCATCCTCAACTTACTCGAGCTACTCGGGCCATTCGCGCTCAATGCTCTCACCAGCATCGTCCGAATTTGGCGGCGGTACTGATCCACGACTGCAGCATCCGGCGTCGCTGATCCCTGGTGAGGATCCGAATGCTCGACGATTCAGCACAAGCTGTGGACCGCCAAGCTATTTGAATATAGGTACTACTGTTGCAGAAGTCCCCGGATCGCTGCCTCCGGGGTACCAGCTCGATCCCGCAGCGGGGTCGCGACCCGTGTGGCAGAGTCAAGGTCTTCGGAGCAGCGAGGTCCCTGCTGGATACAAGCATCCTGAGTTGGTTCCTGATCCGCTGAAGCGTAATTCCACTGGCCAGGTCGATCAGCAGAGACATCATCAGGAGATCCATGAACTGGAGTGACCGCATTTCTATTTTCTGTTGGTATAACTCTTAGAGTGCTGCGGCCAGCAGGAGTAAAAGAAAGCCTAAAGACTGCCGGAACTGATCTTGAGACGGCAAAAATGAACTTTGACCCAGCAGGTTATACCTGCGATAACAGGCTTGTACCAAACCCCGTCTGGGAACCGATCCCATGTCGAACTCCACGGCTACAAAGATCGCCCCGTGCAGTTCTGAGTGTCTCGTACCAAGGTTGGTTAGAATGGACGCACATGCAGTGCGGAGCAAAACGACATTGATTGAAATGGTTTCTTATTTATACCCAGGTGAAGAGGTGCTAGAGTTTTGTTTACTTGTTCATATCATTTGATTCAGTATGAGGTTGGTGTTTGATTTGGATTGTGAACTATATATATGAATGTATGCTTTGCTGCATGTAATGTACATACGTAATCCACGTCTCCAGAGCAGAATTAGTGGAGGAACACAGTTACTTTAACTCTCGTTTATTCAGTAGTCTATATAACCAGCATTCTGTAAATGGGTTGTTGACTTCCAGTATATAGTTTATCAAGACCAACGGTAATTCTGAACTCAGACTATATCGTCTCTGCTGTAGATAAGTAGAGGCAGAGCAGCAGCAATAAGTTACCACCTCTGTAAGCCCGAAGCACACAAAGGTCCTTGCAGCGTCTTGTCTTCTCGATGCTCTTTCTAGCTGCCCTCCTTCATTAGCGAACGTATTTTCTTGTGGGCTATCTTCTTAGCCCTTTCCTCATAAAAACCCTTGAGAGCTACCAATTCTCTGGAAGTCTGATAGGTTCTTTATCAGTGTGTAGATATACCCTAGCAGTTGACCAGTCGTGATGCAGATGTCATTCCGGTGCTCAGGTCCTCCGTAGACTTCGTTGGGGGAGAAATCAGCACGTTCCATAGCGCGGTCAGATGGCAGAAGCGGATGAAAGAAATAGACGTATGTCTTGAGATTCTCAACGAGCGGGACTTCGAAGCGCCTGTGCTGTAGGACGATATTCCTGCCCAGCTTAGCTGGATCCATTCCCCGAAGCGGCTCGGGAGTCGGGTCACAGGTGCTTTCGTTTTCGTGCTGCCTGGATTTTGTCTCCGTCACATCAACGAGAATCACAAGTTTGGTCTGCCCTTCTGTTCCAGCTATCCATTTCTCCGCATCCACAAATGACGTCCTTTACCCTTCGGAGACAGCTACTTCGAGGACAACTAGAGGATAATATTGTCTATTGTTAATGATGCTCCCGTCCGGTTGTTTCATGCTGTCTTCATAAGGCCCGGTGAGGAAATAATCTAAAAGTGATTGTCAGTGTCTCAAGATAATATGTAGATACATCATCAAACAATACTACCAACCGTGGTTCCCAATGACCACAAATTTAGTCCCGTATTTTTTCTCTTCAAGTTCAAGCATTTGCGCAATGTTGTTAAACCACCCAGAGAAGATACTAGCTTATGCAAATTGCTGTGCCTAGCTTTGATGATGACATGCCGTTCCTTAGCGTCGTACTCAACACCGTGTCGAGGGTGCATGTCTGTAAACCACAGTTTAAACTTGCCGGGTTTGACTTTGAACTTCTGAATCGGGAATCTCCCAACATTGGTGGATTTCAGCTGGGCGACAATATCCACAGTCAAGTCGTTGATGGACTCGACATTGGCGAGGATTCGCTCGATCTCCTTTCGAGTTTCTGGGTCCATTAGGTATTTGGCGAATCATCGACTCACTGAATTATCGACTCACTAATCGTCAACTGCTCATGGTGATCTCCTCGGTGCTAACTCTGTATTTGTAGTCTCGAAGAACAAAAAAATATCAGATATAATAAAGAGCTTCGAAAAACCGATACCCGTGCTGCTCATTGGATTTGACGGTATACGTGAACATGAAACTGAACTTCACGCTTTGATCGGGGAAACAGCCATGGCTTGATGTTATTACTACGCTTGATTAGGTATGATGCTCTGCTTGGTCCTTGTTCAGCGATGAGGCTCGAGGGACAAGTAAGAGAGGCGTCAAAGCAAGTATCATGTTGTTTGAGAAGTCAGAAGAGATGGATGTTTGTTTCTTTTATTTCTTTTCTTTCTCTCTTGATGCTGGCGGTTGTGGCGTGTGTGTGGCAGGCAAGCCACAAACAGCATCTGTGACGAGGTACTTCATTTTCTGATTAGCCCACAACGGAGTATTCTTTCTCTACCAGGCATTGGTGATTTGTGTCTTCTGACCTTGTTACTGTCCATGTTAATGATTAAGTTGACATGAGAAGTCACGTGTGCTGATTCTGTTGTATCAGGCTTATATGTGGCTGGCATCAAAGAAACCAATGGCTTTGAAATCAACAAAGCAGATCAACTGTGGCTAATAAACCGGCACTCGACCACAGGCCAAGGCGTACCGCGGGAAGCAAGTACGATACCCGAGGACATAAAAAGAGTCGAAGAGACACAGTGATGAAGTCTTTTTTCCCTGTCCTGAAACGACATAGACACAATGACGTACATCAGCAGATGAGGGGTATGATGTTCTTATTTCCAATCGAACTGCAGCCGGGGATATCGAGATTCCGTCCAGACCTGAAACGCCTCCTTTGTCTCATGGTACATGGAAAGCCAGGTATATACAAGACCGATGTTCCAATACCTGAATATTAAAACCCGCCAGCACATGTACAAGTCGCATATATGTATGGAAAAGATGATTGATACAAAGAACATAGGAAGGGTATAAGTCGTTCCAGGGAATTAAAGACAAAAAAAGCGAGTCTCGCGGTTTTCGGGTACCATACACGTATAATATATGCAGTCAGCAAACACTGAGTCTTGGGCGACAGGCGATACGACCTTGGAAACAGAGCCATGCGTTACTTTTCATGTCGGGGAGTGCTGTCAATCTCGGCTATATGACTGCCGTCAAGCTCGTGGTTCAATTCTCTTGACTGGATTTCCACGGAAGCCACTTGTCCGTCATAGCCGTTGGGCTGCTGAGACCGCAAGGGTTGGTAGTCATAGACGCCTTGTGGTTGATCCGGCGCTCGGTGGTCGACATGCCACCTTAAACAGCAGCCGAAGATTCCAAAATATGTTCCTATCGTGCAGATGATCTTGGCAATGCCCGTTGACTCCAAAATTGGGTACATCGGTCGTTTGGGCCATGCTTGGAGTTCCATGATCGTACCAATGCACGCGAATACGTTAAAAACCAGCCATAAAACACTTGAAATACATATGAAAATGCGTCCTATCTATTACGTGATCTTCATGTTAGCAAAACCTGGCGAAGGGTCAAAGGGAGGCGTCTTACCACAGAATGGAGATTTGTTGCCCTCGATTTCACGACCACAAAAACCGCCCAGAACGTCACCTCCAGAGAGCTCACGAGGTATATAAGAGATTTAGCGACATTGACGCCGGTCAAGGACAAATCCACTTTTGAATATATTACATCCACATCAGTGAGCTGCCGAACGTTAATGAAAATGTAGAGTATGAGCTCCGCAAGGGAGATCAGCCACAAGATGCTAATGACAGCCTTGTGGATCCTGCGCAACGAGACAAGCCTATCGTTTCCATTCCAAATTCGAGCAAGATAGCGGTCGAGAACCCGATAGAACACGTAGAAAATCAGGACGTTCCCAATCGACGTGAGTATGGCCATTAAAATCCTGGCAGCGGTCAAGCCAGGCGAAGTTGTAACGTGAAGTAGTAATAAGATAAAATCCTGGGCAGCATTGATGGCTGAATACCTATCGAAAACAAGCAACTGTCAACTCGAGCTTTGGGAATAGTAATCATGCTGGGGACAATGGTTGGACTCACACTGTAATGGCCACAGTCGAGCATATTAGGGACTTGAATGGAAGTCTGTTCCGGTCGCTTTTCCATCGCTTCTTGATGAAAAATGAAGCAATAAGACAGGTCAGAAGTGCGACGAATTGTATCAGCGGAAAGATAGGATATGTCCATTCAAAACCCATGTTATCGCAGTGTCGGTGCTGCTAGATGGATCCGGTGTGAGAAATATCCACGCTACAAACTAATTTCCAAATCGACGTCCACAAATCTGAATTCCTCTACTGCAAAAAAAGCAGCAGAACAAAAAGAAAGAATGACAAAGAAAGCCGTGGTCTTGACGCGTCGCGAGCTATTGCTCTTGTTTTGTTGTTGACCAGACTCTGAGACATGAGGATCCCCCCATCAGATCCTTGAACAGAAGCAACATATATAACAACCACCGAGCCCCTTGTCAGAGCCGCCTTGCTACTCCATACCAGGGAGGTGTGTTCCTCAGGCTACTTCGGAGATCATGGCGGTCTGTGGAGACATTTCCAATCGCACAGCCTTCCAATATGCCTGGGAGGTAACGACTTTTCTAATAAGGGCGCAATTTGGTTTAAGCCACTCGAGCGGCACTCTCCAGGAGACCGCAAATACGACATTGATAGGATATCATGATTATCACTGTGGAGAAATCTGTGCGGGTGGCCTTAAGAGGGCCGTGCACGCCAACATCACAAAGAGAGCGATCAATCACCTGAAGAAACACCACCAACAATTCAGCCGCCCAACCGGTGCAAAAGACCATCCAATCATACATTGTTGTCTTCAAGCAAGCTGCTACTGCAATCCTGCAACACTAGCCTACGAGGTTGTGAGGATGCGTGGTCGTCGGTGGCCATGGGGAAACGACCCGCCTTCATATGCTTGGTTATCGTACGGGGAGCAGTGACACTGCTATGAAGCAAGGCCTCACAGTGCTGGAGTCGTTCGAGGAGTTGGAGATTTTTTTTCTTCACAAGCGTTTATGGAGTACTCTTTGCTTTCTTAACAGAAAGCAGCATATGGTATATTTCAATGTGATATGTCAGAAGGAATCTCGAAAAAGGGGAACGATCGACTGCAGTGAGTGATATTTTTGGTTTTAGCTGTACGCTAAACACCAGCTAGCTTTCCTGGGGTGATAGCAGGATGATATCCCCCACGATAAGTGCGAACGGGGAGATGAATGAATAATGACCAACAGCAATCGGGATATTCATTATTGGCTCCCATTTTTCTGGCGTGGAGCGATGCCCACAACGCGGCAGTGCCTCGAGATGCCCGACCTTTTAATGGTCCTGCAAATTCTACGCAGTGCGGCTGAAGCAGGCCATTTGAGCTTCTCTGGTCTTATTCAGGATGGAGTCTACGGCGCATGTCAATAAACGCCGGAACAACATGTTGGTTGATGGAATCCCATGACAATCATAGAGCTGGGCGATGTTTTAATACTGATTTTGCTCGACTCGACACTCTCATACCTAGATTGCGGAGTGGACCAAGGCTTATGTCCAATCAGAAGATTATGTAAGTTTTTGAGCACGGCTGATAATGTCTTGTTGTGATACCAAGATAGATCAGCGAACACACTTTAGAGCAGTTTATGTTGAAGTTCGGGGTTATCATCTTCACCTGCAGGTACCGAACCTGCAAGTTTGCATTGACGAGCTTCTTGACTTCACCCGTACCTCGTCGAAACGTGGCTGTGTCTTCACAAGTTTAACTTATCTTGGGGATCTCATATGCTTACTTCTCGCTATGGCTAGATGTCTAGACACCTTTTTGTGACAGAGCGGCATAACAACTACAACAGTATGCATGCCTCTGTACCGTTACCTTTGTTTTCTTTGCAGACTGGTATTAGGTATCTCGGATTATGGAGAGGTTTATGGAGCTTTTTCTTTTATCTCTATGACTATGACTCGACTGATTCATCATCATCATCCTTATACTCAACCCACGTCTTCATCTTCCCCCTCACATACTCTCCATACACCACCGCGTCATTCTCGTCGTCTACGGATCTCACGACGCAATTTTCGCCCGGCTCAAAGAAGAACGGGACGCTGAACCTACCGAAGCGGGTCGGAGTCACTTTTTCACCATCAATAGAGGTTAAAGGTACCGGCCGAGGAGCCCGCACACGGTGAACCGTCGCCACAAACCGACCTCCGGATACCTTTGCCATGAGGTCGCCGATGTTTACCACAATGGAACCGGGAATGTACGGCACAGGGACCCATTTACCGGAGGCGTCCTGCACCTCCAGACCGCCGGTAGCGTCTTGGTGGAGCAGAGTGAGGATCCCACTGTCCGTGTGAGGACTGCAGCTCAGCTTGACCGGCTCTTCCTCCGAGTCTGGGGGCGGAGTCGCGGTAGACGCTCGCTGAGGGATGCCCGAACCAGATTCGGTAGAGACCGCGACGGGTGGATAATGGAGCAGACGAAGCGTACTGATCGAATCCGTCAGGTAGTCCGCGAAGAAGTCCGCCGGCTTTCCCAGAGAGATGGCAAGCATGGAGAGCAGCCTCTCGGACAGCGACTGCAGCTCCATGTAGAGATGTTCCAGGCGGGTCCGGGACGGGAAGACCACTTCGGCCGGCCAGACGTTGGGTTCTGACAGATTGAACTTGGACGACTTTGCGCGATCAGAGTCCGCGGTGGCGATGGCCTTTGGCGGCCCGATCTCGAAGCCTTCCTTCAGATTATCTGTTGAGTCAAGCGGTTGCGTGGGGAAGTATCTGCCCGGAAGTGTGAGCTGACTATTTTGCTTTAGGTAGACAAAACGCGGGATGGACTCACCCTCTGTATGTATTCTTGTTCTTCTTCCGGAACGTCTTCTTCGCCAGCTTCATCTTCTCCTCCTCGGGAAGCGCAAAGAACTCCAGCGCCAGGCCGAACACGTCCGCATGGTCGAAGCTCAAGGGCACGTTGACCAGGTACGCGAACCCAGTCGTCGAGAATACATCGTAGAGATGCTTGCTCAGCGCTGTGAGCTGCCCTGCCGTTGGCCCCAAGGGGGCCTTGAGAGGGCCGAGGTCGACGATTGGGAGCGACGCGAAGGTGGTCGTCATAATTCTACCCTGGCGTGCATCTACGAAAATAGGACCTGCTGCAGAGAACAGGCAGGTGACAAGATATCAAAATCGAGAAGAATATCAGACGCACAAACTTTCTATAACTCTGTGGTCTTTATATATGTGTCCGGATAGAACTTCCCGTCGTGGTATCCTGTCGCGTGTTCTAGTGTGGCTGGAGGACGTCGATCCGGAGGGGTCTTCCTCGCCAACCCCGCAGTCCCTTCACTTATCCCACGACAGCGACCAGTGACAAGCCCCTGAATGACGGAGTTGTAACTCTAAAATGTGTGCCAAGTCGACCACGTCTTTATCATGGTCTATTTTCGGCACTAGGTATGGATCGACGGCATGTCCTTATGCGGGGCCTGCAGTGTGAGTGATGATAGTTCCGGAGTGTCCCGCTCCAGGTTGGATACGCATATGAGATACTCGCATTTGATTATCATGTGGGACTTGGCGCATTTGAACTAAGCAGCTATCGAGCTGCGAAAGGCGAATTTCCTCCTTTATTGCAGTCTCTGCTGACCTGACATTTGTTTCAACTGCCGCTATTGTGCAATGTACATCTTCCCACTACAGTAGCTGATATCTTCATAAGCGGCCTTTCGCAGAGCATATCCAAAGTTGACCAACTGCTGCTGCTGCAGATCTCTAGATTTTGCACCACTCCTGTTGGGTAGCCCAGGAGACATGACAATGTCAGAAATCCCGAGATAAAATAGGATCCCCTCCTTAAATGGAAAGGTGCTGCGCGGGTTGTCATCCTTTACTGGACAGTTTTAAAAAAAAATCATAATCTGCTGGCGTGTCGTATCGAAAGCGATGCTTTATATCTCGAGCTCCTTGAGTGGTTCTGACGTTGAGACCCAGTCAACATGATTTTCTCCATTGTTGCCAAAGTTACAGTTGTGGAGTTGGTATTTAAACAGCTCCGAGACATCCACTATCAAAGACATCAGGTAGAGGACCGGAACATTCGTGACTAAGACCGTCATTAATTGCAGCCGGATGAAGGTTGCGCATATGTCTTTAGTACTATTGCACGTTGTTCACAGCCATGAGCACTTGTTGACCTCTATCTGCGGCGATTGGATGCCTGAGGTCAGCAAGATCGCGCTTTCGTGGGGAGTTGTAAGTTGAAGATTGAACCGGTGATGATGTCATAGTTTCCATGCTTTATTTTGCTCTCTCGCTGTTATCCAAGTTCTGTTTGTTGAGTTATTCTCCATCTTACCGTTTGCAATGCATTTGTAGGGTATATCAAATGAGCAGATAACAATTATTCTGAGCGCTCTCTAACTTCGATACACGTCTCTTTATCTGCTGAATAGCGCAGTATTCTGCACCTGAGTTTACAGACCGAGGATGATATAATCCCGAGATTATGGACGGCACTTGGTGCGGTGCTAAAGTCTCACACCCGCCACATGGAGGCTAAATACTCTCTACTACCCACTCATGTCCTCTCATATCCATGTCACATGGTACACGGTACCTGGTCTTCAGCAGGTCACTCTCTGCTCAGCTCTTATGAGATGCTATGAAGCTCTTATGACGCATCATGATCGAATTGCAGCTTACAACTTCTTTTGGTAATTACGGCGCCTGATGGCCAGGAATGACGTGTGCCTGAACACATCCCGTGATGGGGAGCCAGGGATCGAGCATGGCTGAGGCGCCATTATCAGCGGTCTTCGGCTCCGATCTATAACCGTTTTGCTGAGGCCGTCAAAGATGAGAAGAGATTCAGCGCGACATCGATAGCTGAAATCGTAAGCCAAATGATACCTTGAGGCGAGGACGGTCTTGGATCCGTTAGTATATAAAGGTCGACAGCAGCGACGGAAGGATATCGAATCCAAAGAACGACTATCACCCTATCTGCTAGAATATTGTCAACTATTCCTTGATCCGCGACCAACATGCCGAAGAATAGCATGAAAGCCACCGTGTGGGAGGGGCAGCCCTTCCACATGGCTGTCAAGAGCTGGCCGGTCCCCAGAATCAGAGACCCCCGCGATGTCATCGTTCGACTGACCACTGCTGCCATCTGTGGTACCGATTTGCACGATTACCACGGTAAGGAACCGATCCTCCGTACAGAGCCCCGGTGAAGTTATCTATCTGACATTGCGACAGGTCTCCTCGGCAGCAGGTACCCTCCGTGGGTGATGGGCCACGAGGGCGTCGGGATCGTGACTGAAGTGGGCGATGCCGTCGTTTCTGTGAAGAGGGGAGACCGTGTGGTTGTCTCGTATGTTTCCTCCATCTGTACCGTATATCTTATCCTTTTTTGTTCGATTCCATACTGATGGAGTAAAGGGCCTGCCCGTCCTGTGGCTTCTGTGACAACTGCGTCAAGAGCAACTTTGGCTACTGCCTCAACGTGAACCCTCCCAACGAGGGAGGCCTCATCGGCGAGGGCGCCGACTTTGGCGATGTCCATGGCCACTTCGGAGGCACCCAATGTTCGTAAAATCCTTATATCCCATCGTTGTTGCAATACCGCGGTTGCTGACTTGGTCCTAGCGGAGTACATACGGGTCCCTTTTGCCGACAACAGCTGCGTCCTCATTCCGCCCGGAAAGGAGAAGGAGAACGACTATGTCATGATCAGTGACATCTTCTGCACGGCGTGAGTCATACCCATATTCGATCCCCTTCACAGCTACAACCTCTAACTAACGTCCGCCAGCTGGTGGGGTGTCGAGGCCTCCGGCTTCCAGTCCGGCGACTCCGTCGCTGTCTTTGGAGCCGGCCCCGTCGGCCTCCTCGCCGCGTACAGCGCCATCCTGCGCGGCGCCCGCGTCGTCTACAGCATCGACCATGTGCGCGACCGCCTGGAGAAGGCCAGATCCATCGGCGCCGTCCCCATCGACTTCACCGAGGTCGACCCCGTCGCGGAGATCATGAAGCATGAACCCCGCGGCGTCACGCGCAGCCTGGACTGCGTCGGCCTCGAGTGCGTCAATAGGGACCTCAAGCCCCAGATCGACTACGTGATCTCCAGCTGCGTCGCCGTGACGGCCTCCCGCGGCGGCATCGCCCTCGTCGGCGTCTACTGGCCCTCGACGGGGCCGACCCCGGGCGCGCCCAGGTCCGACCCCGCGACGAGCGCGTTCCCCGTGCCCGTCGGCGAGCTCTGGATGAAGGGCCTCACCGTCAGCGCGGGCGTGGCCGAGATCCGCCGGTACCAGCCTGTCCTGCGGGACCTGATCGAGAGCGGCAGGGCGACGCCGTCGTTCGTCGTCAGCAGCGAGGTCGACATCGAGGGCGTGCCCGAGGCGTACCGCCGGTTCTCCGAGCACAAGGAGACCAAGGTGCTCATCCACTTCGACTGGGATGAGGCGGAGAGGGAGCGCGAGGGCCGGCACGAGCCGCGGCGGTTCTATCACGATGTGGCGCATGAAGGGCGTGCTCTGCAGGTCGCTGTCAAGCCTCCGAGACCCAACATTCACTAGTTATCCATATACATATACATATGTACATATATGGTGTGATTATCGGGGAGAAGAGATGATAAGCTGTTTGCCAACTGGAAAGCTCTGTGCTTTGTCTGAAAATTGTATCTACATCAGAACGTCAATTTGAGCTGCTTTCTTTAGGATATGACCATTATCTCAGTGATCCTGGTATACCGGTTTTCAACTGCCTTACGTTTGCATGTAGCTTCGTCGGTAAACCCACCCAGAAACCAGATATGGCCGCAAGTGAGTATCTCGAGAACAATCTAGATGCGTGGTCTTTTTTTAGGGTCCATATTCGCAGCCAGATTGTGTACTGAACCCACGAAAGCCAGTAGCTTTTTTCTTTTTTTTAAAAAAACAACTATCCTCCTCTTTCTAACTGAACCTGGAGAACCGATACTGCACTCAGCTTATATTACATAAGGCATAGACAGACAAAACATCTCTCTTTCCTCTCTCCTCCCAGCTGAACAAAACTAACCAGGATAACGCCAATAAACCAGCGGTCGGATTAAATTATTTCCTGATTATTTTCTGCTTTCAAATACATTAGCGGAGACTACTAAATATATATCTTCTCGAGATGATGATAAGATCAGCCTCGTAGAGGAAATGCAAGGGAAGAGCTTCGCTTTGGTGTCTTGAGAGGCCTGTTGGGCCTCCTGCCCTGCTCTGTTGCGTCTTCCGCGCTCTTTGGCTCTCTTTCTTGTTTTACTATGTGTGTGGACAGGAACTAAGGTGAGCAGGGCATTCTGACCTTTGGCCCTCCCTAGGTAGGTGGTTAGGTTCAGCGCGCGTCAGTCTTCGTTGTCAAATGATTATTATCATTATTACTCGCAATCTGTGTTAGCTCTGTCCTGGCTTTGGCGGTCATAAGCCCGGAGCATGGCCTGAAGCATATTTATTATTTCTCTTAGTACTCTACAGTAGCAGTTGTAACGACAGGCCTAGACGACTAGGCCTAAAGGGGCCGTTGGTTTATCTTGAAGACAAGAAACAAGGGGGTGAGCAATATAATAGCAAGAATAGACCTGTGTTACTAGCAATGCCTATATGACAGGCTGCTATGTGAGTCGACCACGGGGGTCGGAATCTGTCTGAAAAGAGGGTCGTTATATACATGCTTGTCTGCCTGGATCAATGGGTCGTTTGGATCATTCTGGATGTTGGATCATTCTGGGTGTTGGATCATAGACCTCGATGGATCAAAATGGCAGATTTGATCCATTGTCACGTGACCTCCGTATGTCATACCCCTCCTTTATGCCAACTCCGGCTATAACAGCAGTATGTCAGAATATTCCCAACCTGGCGGTTATACATGAAATAAGTATAGTGCAGGGGAAAAAAGGAAAAAATATGGCATATATTTGGGCTGGCTTTGCAGCTGCTTCTGCGGTGTTTTGTCTTGGAATACCTGTAATTCCATGAAATATGTACGGTTTGGGATTGAGTCGCGGGTACTGTATGGACATGCGTATATAACTGTATGTACATACATGTATAGTATGAGTGTTCCGCCGGGTAGGTCCCCTGGATCGACCGGTGAGACGAATCTTCGTGCATATACCCTTTCTTTGCTACCATCTCCTCCTCTTGGCGTACAAGGAATCCTCCTGTCTCTCATGGGGGGTGTGTGTGTGCGCGCCTCCTTTTAGAGATGGTTCTGGCTGGCTATACGTCAGGCCCAGATACCTTTCGAAGACCTTTTTTTAATACTTCGTTCGCATGTCTTTTGTGCGTATACATTGAGCTAGTTGATGTTCTTTGCCATCCTCTCCCTTCCCGCCATTATATTATGTTGGTCGTATTCCTCACCTGAATACTCCTTTTCTTTTCCCCTTTAGCCACCTTCGCTGTGTAACAGAGACTCTGTAGAGTGCAGCAATTCAGTAGTAGAGGCATGTTTCTGAAGATGGAGGAGCTGTACCTTTGGATGAGATAAATATTAGACATAAAAAAAGAAATAAATCATTACATAGAACCGCAGACGGTTTTGTTCTTTATTAAAATGCACTTTTTTTTCTCTTTGATAGGGTTATACCAAATGAGCTTACAGTATTTGCATACTGCACAATGTATATGGAGTTCCCGTGTAGAATCAACTTCTTCTTCTTCTTCTCTCTTGCCAGGGCTGTTGAGAGTGTCTCCAGGTCTATCTTCAAATGTGTTGTTTGCCAGTTTCAGACAGATCGTTGTTGTTTTTAACTTGTCGGTTGTCAGTCCGTCAGTTACAGAAATGTAAGTGTATGTGCCAGAGGCAGCAGGATCAGGGAGAAATCGATCACATCAAGAGGCATACCAAGAAGATCCAGGACCGCTGTGGAGCCTGAGGGTAATAAAGAAAGAAAAGGAGGGGAGCGCGGAGGGTAAAAAAGGCACCGCATCATAAAGTCACATTGATAAATGACTTGGATCTCTTGCTTGGCTGCGGAGTCTCTTTCTCATAGACACAGACCTCGGACGTACTTTTGCATCGACGTACTTCGGTATCCGGATGTGAGATGCATGTCCCTGCCAGGAGGCCCCCTGCTCCATCTCACCTCACCTCCGCACCAGCCAACGAGAGACATCCAGCCAGATCCCGAAAACGCACCCGAACGCGGCGGACCGAGGGCGCTGGCAGCGCGATGCGGGGAAGCCGAGTCGGCGTGTGTCTCGGCAAGTCTGGAGAGATCGTTCTGGGGATCCGTCGCTTGGCGCTGGCCGTTGGCGCCTCCACATCCCCAGACGACATCCCGATCCTCGACTCCGGCGTGTCTCTCCCTCGGGGATCTCAGCATACATATATCGATCTCTCCTCTCGTCAGGTCGTGCTGTTCTCTGTGCTCTCTGGCCGCTGGCTCGATGTGGTCCTTTCCCCAGCCATCGCAACCCACCTTCGTGTGATATATATATATATATATAAAAAAAAAGAACGACAGCACCATGATCCTCGACGCCCTGCTGACGCCCTACACGGCCGTCGTCCTCGTGCTGCTCTACTACCTGGTGCCCTGGCTCAAGCGCTGGCACTACCTCGACATCCCCGCCCCCTTCCCGGCCTCGTTCTCCAACCTCTGGCTGCTCTACCAGTGCCGCCGCGGGCGTCGCTACCAGGCCGTCCACGATGCCCACCAGAAGTACGGCAAGCTGGTGCGCATCCAGCCGAACCATATCTCGATTGCGGATGACAGTGCGATCCAGGCAGTATACGGGCATGGGAACGGGTTTCTGAAGACGTATGCGGTCTTTGTCCTGATACCCCCCCCCCCCCCCTTACACCTGCATCTTGTGTCTATATCTGGATCTACGTCTTATACAGATACTGATACCGAAACAGGGAATACTACGACGCCTTCGTCTCCATCCGCCGCGGCCTCTTCAACACGCGCGACCGCGCCGAGCACACGCGCAAGCGCAAGACCGTCGCGCACACCTTCAGCGCCAAGTCGGTCGGCCAGTTCGAGCAGTACATCCACGCCAACCTCGAGCTGTTCCGCTCCCAGTGGAACCGCATCGCCGACACCCAGGCCAACCCGCGCACCGGCTACGCCTCCATCGACGCCCTGCACTGGTTCAACTACCTGGCCTTTGACGTGATCGGTGATCTCGCCTTTGGCGCCCCCTTTGGCATGCTCGCCAAGGGTAAAGATATTGCGGAAGTGAGGAAGTCGCCCGACGCGCCGCCCATCTACGCCCCCGCCGTCGAGATCCTCAACCGCCGCGGCGAGGTGTCGGCCACGCTGGGCTGCCTGCCCGCCCTGATCCCCTGGGGCAAGTACCTGCCCGACCGCTTCTTCCGCGACGGGCTCGAGGCGGTCGAGAACCTGGCGGGCATCGCGGTCGCGCGCGTCACCGAGCGCCTCAAGCCCGAGGTCATGGCCAAGAACACGCGCGTCGACCTGCTGGCGCGGCTGATGGAGGGACGCGACGAGCACGGCAACAAGCTGGGCCGCGAGGAGCTGACCGCGGAAGCCCTGACGCAGCTGATTGCCGGCTCGGACACCACGTCCAACACGTCGTGCGCCATCCTGTACTGGGTGCTGCGCACGCCGGGCGTCAAGGAGAAGCTGCAGCGCGTGCTGGACGAGGCGCTGCCGGCGGACGTGGGCGTTCCGGCCTTTGCGCAGGTCAAGGAGATCCCTTAGTACGTTCCCCCCCCCCCCCCCCCCCTCTGTCATCTTGTATACGTTACATGGATGCTGACGACAGCAGCCTCCAATGGGTCATCTGGGAGACGATGCGCATCCACAGCACCTCCGCCCTCGGCCTCCCGCGCGAGATCCCCCGCGGCGCGTCCCCCGTCACCATCTGCGGCCACACCTTCTACCCGGGCGACATCCTCTCCGTGCCGACGTACACCATCCACCGCAGCAAGGAGATCTGGGGCCCCGACGCCGAGTCCTTCGACCCGGAGCGCTGGAGCCCCTCGCGGCTGACGGACCGGCAGAAGGCGGCCTTCATCCCGTTCAGCACGGGCCCGCGCGCCTGCGTGGGGCGCAACGTCGCGGAGATGGAGCTGCTGTGCATCGTCGGCACGGTGTTCAAGAACTTCGACTTCCGGCTCGAGCAGGACGGGCCGATGGAGACGCGCGAGGGGTTCCTGCGCAAGCCGCTCGGGCTGAAGGTCGGGTTGAAGAGGAGAGTTCTCTCGAGATCTTGATTTGATTTGATTTGGTTGTTTGTTTATTTATGTCCTATGGTGTGTGGACAGTACATGCGCCGTTTGTATGGAGGGATGTACATACGATCTATGTGGCGAGTAGATTCTTTTTGATGAAGCGATGCGGTCACGTGGAACAAAAGTCAACGGTCAATGTTTAAAAGTTTCGAGTCTCGCAGGAGGAGTACGCCGTACAGTTCAGATCAGAGTAGGTGCAACGTCCGGGGCCTGTCATTTTCCATATGTATGTGTGTCCAGCCTTTGAGTTTGTTTCCCAGATAGAACCTTGGAAGGATCATCGATAGCTATAGGTATCGAGTTAGGTTTTCCTTTTCGGATGGAACAGAAAAAAAAACCTGCCTAAGGTGGCATGGGGAACAACAACAATCACAAGGACCCTGACTCTCGGAGCGAACCTCGCAAGTTGTACAAAGTTGGATGTAGCTGCGATCGTATCATATCAGACGCATCACATGCCATCCCATCTATCTACCCGGAAAGTTGAGTTACAGTGGTAAAAAAAAGTTCTCAGACCCGTTACTGCAAATCAACCAGATCCAGCATTTTGAGTCTGCGTTCCTGCTCTGAGAATACCCAAAGTTCATGTTCACTTTTGGTTGACTGTCTCTGTCATCAGACTGGAACCATCCATACACTTCCCGAAAGAGTATATATACATCCACATCTCAGGCGTCATACCACTCGCCCGTGAACAGACCAGCCCGTCGCTTTTCCCCCTCGCACCGCTCGATCCACGCCCGCATGCGCTCGCGGCTCGCCCGGCTGCCCACGTTGACCGTCGGGATGACGCGCCCGATGCGCAGCGCGCACACAAACAGTGTCAGCTCGCGGAACGAGCTGTGCTCGCTGTACGGCACCCCGAAGCAGCTGCTCTCCCGTGTGCTCCCCCGCTGGGGGACGAGATCCTTCACCGTAAACCGCGTCCGCCACGCCGCCGCGTGCAGCACCGCGGACACCGGCGGGTTGTTCACCGTCGAGGAGGCCGGACGGTAGTTCCACCCCGTCGGGCGGAATCCTACCACCCGGGAGAAGTGCGGCTTCAACGACCCCAGATACTCGGCCAGCGTGTCCGCGCGCATCTCCAGCATGGGCTGCATGTGCACCTGCGCCCCCAGCGGGTCGTCCGTCAGCAGCGCCGTCAGCTCCTCGTCCTCCAGGCACGCGCACACCCGCTGCTTCGCCGGCGGCGCCCAGATCCGGCAGCCCAGCGCCCGCGCGATGCCCACGCACAGCCGCTCCTTGCCGATGCTGTACGTGCCGACCACGACGAGTAGCCTCCCGGACGTCTCCCCATTGGACGGCGTTTTGGATAGAAACTGGCTCATCGCGCTCTTGCGGTCCGCCCGGATATCACTGACATCCTCCCCCCGCTGCAGCCGCACGCACAGCTCCGCGCACGCCGCGACCACCTCCTCCTGCCGGGGGAACGCGTACTTTGGGCTGAGGTACGTCGTGTCCAGGTAGCACACGTCGATCCGCTGCTCCCGCGGCTTGCCCGCCGCGTCCACCGTCTCCGGCCGCAGCAGCGGATGCTGGACGTGCGCCGGGCACGCGCGGAAGTCGCCGCAGTGCAGGATGCGCTGCGTCCGCTGTCCGATCCTCTTTTCAAACAGGAACAGCGCGCTCCCCGGGCAGTGGTTGGCCGGGATGAGGGTGACGCGCACGCCGTCCGTGCCGGGCACCTCGGTCATCGTCTCGAAGTCCAGATCGACCACCCAGCGCGGGTCTACGCGCAGCTGCTGGCGCACCAGGTTTCCCGTCACCCGGCTGCAGTAGATTGGGCCGTGCCGCCAGGAGGATGTCAGGCCCGCGTAGTGGTCGCTGTGGAAGTGGCTGAGGAAGTAGGCCCGGCAGCCGTCGACCGCCCCGTAGCGGAACGCGTCCACGCAGACGGCGAAGCCGGGCAGGATCTTGTAGAAGGGGCACGTCCGCTCGTACGCCTGCTTGCCGCGGGAGGACGCCTCGTTGGCGGCGGCCGTAGCCCATGCCGTGTTCTCCGCGTTGGCAGCCATCATCTTGGAGAAGGCAGACAACCCGTTCACCTTGACGGCAAAGGGGTCCCGCTGCGCCGGCCTCGCGATGGCCGCGCGCTCGGCCCGGTTCAGCTTGGCATCCTTTGTCGACGGAGTATTCCCATTTGTCTCATTCCCATTGGGAGTCCCGTCCAGACAGTTGTTGACATGCACAGAGGCCTCCTGGAGGATGTCAGTAGAACGATTGCAGATGTGTAGACCGCACATACAGTCTCTGATAAACCGCTCAAAACCGCCTGGCATATCGGACACGCCGGCACCTCCTCGGGCATTTCCTCTCCCAATACCCCGCCGTTCGAGTCGTACCCATCCAGATCCAGGTCCCCCTCCTCTAGCGCGTCTTCCCCGTCGGGCTCGTCCCCTTCTAGATCGTCAAAATCGGCAAACACATCATCGTCCATGTGGCTCGTGGCGTCTCTTACCAGTGGGGGCGGCCGGTCGTCTGTCGCCGGGATATCACTGACAGCGTCAGCTGCGGACACTGGATCCTCTTGCTCTTTCTTCTCGTCGGATTCCGCAGGAACAGCAGCATCAATCTCCCTGAGCGCATCCAGGTCGTCCTCGCTGTCCGACTCGTCGATGAAGGGGCCGCTGCGGTGGATGGATCCATTGGCACTGCCGTGTTTCTTCTTCTCTTCCTTTGACTCTCCCTCCGAAAACAGGGACGACGACGAGACCTTCCGTCTCTTAACCGACCCTCCGTTCTCGTTGAACCGGTTCTCATCATCCTCACGGTCCGTGAACAGGCTATCACCATCTCTATCTTCATGTCCATCTCCCCATAGAGAATCATCGTCGGGCGTCTTTGACCTCTCCCTTATGGAACCCTCCTTAACTTCACCATTGACGCCGTCCCCATCTCCCCTGTCCTTGCTTCCGCGCCGGTCCTCAAGGAATAAACCACCATTATCAGCATTCTTATGATTACTTCCCCTCAAACTCACCACTCCACCGCTCCCGCTGCTACCGTCCTGCCGGGGAACCTTGGTCACAAACTGTGTGATCCGCGCCTGCGTCGACGTCGCCCGGGGCGGGCCATCCGCCTTCTTGAAGAAGTTGAGAATGCTTGTGTTGGTGTTGCGTTTCGCGAGGGGGCGTTTCGTGCTGCTACCACTCCCAAAGGAGGGCTTTGAGGGGGTTTTGGAGAAGGAGGATCCGCCCGCCATGGCGGGGGACGGAGACGGCGGGAAGGGTAGGGCGGGAGGTGTCAATGAGGTGGGAGGTGGTGGGAAGTATGCGGATGCGAGTATACTCGTTGGGGTCGTGTCCGAAGCTGGAGAATCCACCTAGCTAGGTCTAAGGACCTCAAGCAGGTAATAGGAAGGATTAGGTGGGAGGAGCCGTCGGAACGCCCGGTCGACAGACAGACGGACCGGCGTGTTGCTGTAGCGGTGCCGGGAGATTAGGAATTATTTTTGTTTCCCGGGATTATAAACCGTAGGACATCATGGCTGCTCCATGTCCGTGTCTGCGTATGTATTTATCCAGAATTGTCGAAAAGCGAAGGTGTCAAGATGTGCGCGTCCGAGATGGCAGCGGAGACGAGCGCGGAGAAGATCCTGGCGCGATCTGCCGCGGCGCGCGGTCACGTGGGAGTTCTGTAAGGAAGGTTCCCGATCTGGATATCGTGATACAGACAGCAGGGAAAACATGTTGATGTCCAGAGTGGCTAGCACCGCAATGTCTATTGCTGTATCTTTTTTTTCACGTAATCTATCATGCAGATATAGTCTCAACTCGAGTCCATACGTCAGGGAAGACTCCATTATGAGCATCAATACCAGCCGGTAATCCCCGTTGAGACGAGCCCGAGACATCAATCAAAAAGACCATTCAGCGGCCGATTGTCCAGGCCCAAAGTCAAAGTCACCAGGTGCGCATTGCAGGGAGAACCTCTCCTTCCTATATCGCCTCCGCCCGGAAATAATTCTCTAGGTACCTAGTATCCGCCATAACACAGGGCCGAGCCAAATCCATCTCGCAGTCTCGTCCGGCGCAGCCCTTAGCCTGCATTCCATACATTGGTACATAAAAAAAATGTAACGTCGTAGACAATTCCAATCGGATGGCGCTGAGACCAGGACCATCGGATCGCATTGATCTCATCGCAAAGTGAAAAAGTCTTCCTCCGACATCATCCCATAGAGAGAACCTCATCGCGCCTTACTCGCCTGGTTCGCAGCCTCTGCAGACACCTCATCAGCATCCCACCCTCAACCTGTACCTCTCGCCACGGATATCACACAAAACAAGGAAAATATACGTACCGCGTCGGGTCGCATCCTCCAGCAACCCGCGATCGACCTCGCTCGCCGGCAGCACCACATACCGCACCACACTGCCCCGGATAAACATGTTCTTGACGCTCGACAGATGCGGGTACTTGTCCAGGTCCAGCACGTCCACGTCGTCCAGCTTGATGTTGAGGTACTGGTCCACGGATTTCAGCGTGCCGCGGATGCGGATGTCGTTTTTCAGCTCGACCGTGACGGTCTGGTTGGTGAGGGTTTTGAAGAAGCTGGCGTAGCACCGAGCGTCAGCGACGTGATCAGAGGGTAATCGCTTGTTTATTTAGAGGGAGATGGACGGGGAGGTAGGTTTGGGTTGGGGAGGAGAGCCGGCTGGATCGGATGGACGTACCTGAAGAACAGCATGGTTGCGGCTCGGCTTGCTTAGGGAACTAGGGTGATCAGAGGCTATCGCATTCCTTCAAGCCCAAGATCAAGTCAATAAGGGCGCTACGACCAAGCTCACCGTCAATGCAGCGCAGCAGAGCGTGGGCGGGGACCGTCTTGCACGATGCCGACGAGAGGATCGCCGCGAGCTCGGGTCACGTGATATGTACATCACTCGGAGTCGGTTCACTCTACTCTGTACAGTGCATGCAAACAGTAAATACAGAGCTGTATCTGACCGATGAAACCTGAATGAGAATGCTTTTGGCAGAATTTGTTTTGACGATGGATATATATGAAAGAGGATATCCATGGAGAAAAGTGATGCCAACGGCTACCCATTGTCTGTGCCCAGGATCGTGGATATATATTGAATTCCAGCATGATGATTACGATCACACCGGAATAATAAATGTAACTGGAAAATAAATTAATTCTACCTCGCTGTAATTTTGCTACATAGCTGCATGGCAAAATCATGTGTCGTTACCGAGATCCATCGATATCAACCATCATAGATGCATGACATGATGCTAGGGAATGCGTGATATCATTACAAATGAGTCTCCAACATAAACTGGTATCTCGGAGGAAAAAAAAAGAATGAGAGATGCCATCGCAGGCACGGATGGAAAGAAAGCGATCTGGTATCACCGAGACTGCTTCGTCGCCCACCCACACAGGCAGGTCCAGCCTGCGCCGTTCTTGCGGCCCTCGTCGAACACGCTGCCCACCCCCTCCAGCAGCCGCCCGCGCTCGCGGCCCATCTCGCGCTGCAGCTTCAGCAGCCACTGCTCCCACATCCAGCCCCCCAGCAGCCCCGTCATGCTCGCCACGTCGGCCGTGCTGCCCACCGGCCCCTGCACGGCCTCGTACGTGTGCGTCTGGCTGGGCGGCTGCGGGTCCGGGGTCTCGCGCGGCGGCTGCGCCTTGACCGGCTCGACTCCCATCGGCAGGAACATCCACGCCCGCTTGATGCCGGTGAAGTGTGCCCTGCGCAGCCGCGCGAGGAAGCCCTTGGTCGGCGTCGGATCGTAGCCGCGCGTCCTGAGGTTGAAGGCGAACTCGACCGACGCGGCCGACGCGTAGGGTCCTGCCCGGGCGATCTCCGCGTCCAGCACGAAGAACTCGAGGTACCCGCCCGGCTTGAGACAGCGGTAGCACTCCCTCAGGCAGAGGTCGTACTCGTCGACGTCCTCGCCGACCGGACGTTCCGTCTTCAGGAACGCCGGCAGACTTCGGGCCGAGATGACGTCGAACTGGTTGTCGCGGAAGGGCAGCTTCCACAGATGCTGGACAGAGACCTGGCGGTGGTTTGGCGGCCCTTTGATGTCGTTGTTCACGGCTTGCTGCTTCGTCACGACGGTGTAGATCTTGACGTTAGGGTAGTCGTACGCCAGATGCCATGCCCACTCGCAGGCGGCATGTCCGCCCAGGTCAAGAACTCTCACTCGACGCTTCCCCGCGTTCTCGGGTCTGCCCAGGGGAGTGGTCGCGTTGGCCAGCCGTTTCGACGCGGGGCGCGAGACGAGGCTGCCACCGTTGAGGTATCGGAGCGCGTCCATCGCCCACATCGACTGGCGCAGCTGGGCGAGCACGATCTGCTCCTTCTCGAGCGTGTCCCACTGCGCCTGTTCCGCCAGGACGCTCGCGTCCGCGGAGTTGCGCGGCGCCTGAGAAAAGGGGCCCCTGTACGGAGGCCGCTCGTGCCGAACAACCGCATACTTGCCCATCAGGGCGTCAATATGCCGGTCAGGCAGGCCGAGACGCACCGACTGTACAGCATCAAAACGGACATTGCTGTGGAGGAATGTATCCCGGAGACGGGATCGCTTCAGGATGGACTGGAATCCCCGCCAGTAGATCGAGTCCTTGCTGGCACGGGTGGGCGGCGGACTTGCGGCCTCCGGAGCGGCGTCGACGAACCGCACGGCCTTTGCGGGGGCAGGCTCGGGGGACGAGCGCCCTGCAGCGTCCGGGGAGTTCGCGGTCTCGTCCGGGATCTCGTTTGCAGGATTGGTTTCGCGGAGGGCGGCCAGATATGCGGTCTGCGCGGCCAGCCAGATGCTGGTGCGGTCCAGATTGGCCACCGCTTGCTTCCTCAGCTCCTCCTCGTAGTTCTCGTCGTACTCGAACACGACATCCGATCGCTGGATCTCCTGCACCGCGTCGCCAGACGGACTGGGTGGAGGTTCATGGTTCTCGACCGGCTGATCCTGCGCTTCTCGTGGTACCCGGATCGCCGTCGGGGGCCCATCGGGGAGCTGGGTCGCGGTCCTCTGCTCGTCGGACTCGCGCGCGGGACATTCCACCACCTGCTCGACAACTTCCCCGCTGTCCCTGCCCCATGGGCAGTCGTAGAAGCGCTTCGCGGTCGCGGACGACGGCGGGTCATTCCGGCTGGGAAAGGACCACGTGCGTCGCGCCCTGGGGCCAAGGGAGGCGAAGAAGCCGCCCGGGGAGGGGATGCTGAGGTTGGTGAAGCTGTAACCGGACAGGTCCGAGGCGGGCGTGGCGCTGTCCGCGCTCCTGGGGCGGCTGGGCGGTGCAGAGAGCTGCCACATCTCGGGATTCGTCTCAGACGTCTCCGACCAGGGATCGGGCGAGCTGTCGAGGGGAATGTGTCGCAGCGTCGCCATGGCACTCTCCGGGAGTGCCACGCCTCGATCTGACGGGGTGTGTGCGCGCGCGGATTCAGCGTCCACGAGGATGGGAACCAGCGCCGTGCCATCCTCCCCCCGACCCGGGATGCGAGGGAATCTCCCCAGGACGCGCTCCCAGTCCTCCTCGGGGCCCTCGATGGCCACGTCGATCTCCGAGGGCATGCCATCGCTGGAAACCTCTGTGCGCTGGGCCGCCTCCGTGTCCTGACGCACGAGGAACTCCCGACGATCCCACTGGTCGTCCGGCACGGCGTGGATCTCGGGCGTGGCCGGCGCGCTCAGGTTCGAGATCTGGTCCGAGGACACGCTGCCGTCCAGGGAGGGGGTCGCATGCACCGCCGGCACAAATCGGGGCAGCCTCGAGAGAGCCGCGGGAGAAACGGCGATCTTTGGCGGGGGCGTCGGGGGCACCGGGGAGCTCTTGTGCGCGCTGTCGATGGACGCCCACCCGGTCGACTGCGGGATCGTCAGGCTGGGGTATCGATTGCGGCTGGTGGTCGAGCTCACGGAGCTCCGGACCGAGGACGCCGCCAGGCTGGCGGGGCGACTGCTGGAGAGGGAGGGGCATTCCTCACTGAGGTCCGTCCCCTCATCTGAGAGGTCATAGAGATCGTCGAAGCGTCGTGTCTGCCGCTGCCATTCCGTGTCGGAGCACGAGGAGGACAGCGCGGACAGCGAGGTGGACGGGGTATCAGGGTCCTGCGTGTGGACGGCCACAGCCTTGGTGTCGAGGGAGAGCTGGTCTACCGTCCGCGGTGTCTCATACTGGGCCTCGCGCGCGTCCTCGGGGATGGTGTTGAGCAGGGTGCCGCGGACCTGCCGCGGGGCCTGGGAGGATGCTGTACGGAGAGCGTCTGCCATGTTGGAACGTGTGTATTAGATATGGATAGTCGTTTCAAAGCAGGCAACAAACAAAACAGCACGTCTATGGGTATCTCAGGATGATCCGATCAACGGACTCATCAGCAGAACAGCAACAAAACCGAAGCAAAAGACGAAATGAACGGAGACTGCCTGCCAGCAGAGCAGAGCACAGAACAGCAGCGAGCAACGCTGACGAAAAGCAAGAGCCCTGGGCCCTTGCCGGATGATATAGAGGCCGATCCCATCGTCATCGGCCGGCCAAGCGCTGCAGGGTCTGCATGCATGTGCGGTGGAAGTGCGGTGGAAGTGCCGTGATTGGCAATGGGGAGGCGGAGGAGGGCCGCTAGAAATGGAGAAAACAACCGGGGATTGGCATGCTGCAAGCGCCGGGTGCTAAAGATAGAGCAGCGCACGCCGATCGACAGATCAAGTGACGGCACACAGGTGACGAGAAGGTGAACAACCAGGACGAAACACCCAGTCACCGTCATCGATGAACAAGCATCGAGCGCTGTTTGCAGAGGTCGTGGACAGACAGAGAGAAACAGGGCTCAGGTGACTGGTGGTCACATGCCAGCCCTAACCCTTATCGCGGGGATCGCAGCCTCAACCCCGCCTCTCTCCGGCCTTTTCTCCATCTCCCTCTCTCTCTCTCTCCATCTCCATCTTGACCTGTGCTCCGCCAGTCTTGCTGAGCTGCCAGCATGGCTCCCCACGCCATTGTCGCCCCCTCCATCCTCAGCGCCGACTTCGCGTGCCTGGGCAGCGAGTGCGCGCGCAAGATGGACCAGGGCGCCGACTGGCTGCACGTCGACATCATGGATGGCCACTTTGTGCCCAACATGACCTTTGGCGCCCCCGTCGTCTCCAAGATCCGCCCGCATGTCGCGCGTCCCCAGGGCCCGCGCCGGACGGGCACCTTTGACTGCCACATGATGATCATGGAGGTGGGCACTCCCTGTTGGCCGTGTTGATCTGGCCTCGGTGACGACGATTGGACGTCTTCGCGCCCAGCCAGCTCTGTTCCCGACGTCACAGTAAACACTGAAGAAACACGCACGTGCTGACGATCGCAGCCACACCGCTGGGTCCGCGAGTTCAAGAACGCCGGCTGTGATCTCTACTGCTTCCACTACGAGGCCGCCGTCGCCTCCGTCGCGGCCACCGACCCGGCCGATAAGACCACCACCCGCCGCACCAGCCCCCGCGAGCTCATCCGCTACATCCACGACGAAGGGATGCGCGCCGGCATCGCCATCAAGCCCGCCACCCCGGTCGACGTGCTGTGGGACGTCCTGGACGCGGAGGACCCGGCGGAGCGGCCGGACGTGAGTCCTCCCCTGTCTACCCGTGAGATACGTTCTCGATGTTAATAGGAGAGCAGATGGTCCTCGTCATGACCGTCGAGCCCGGCTTCGGCGGGCAGAAGTTCATGCCGTCCGAGCTGCCCAAGGTCAGAGCCCTGCGCGACCGCTACCCGGACCTGGACATCGAGGTCGACGGCGGCCTGGGCCTCGGCACCATCGACCAGGCCGCCGACGCCGGCGCCAACGTCATCGTCGCGGGCTCCGCCGTCTTTGGCGCCCAGGACCCGGCCGAGGTCATCGCCAAGCTGCGCGAGGCCGTCCAGAAGAGGGGGTATTCTTAACTCTGTCTCTCGGCCGTCTTCTCCTCATCCTTCGATCGAGATGAGATAAATGTCTCTCGATGGGTTACCAGGCTCTATGTACTTCTATCGACCTAGCTATCTACGCAGGCCCTGCAGGATACCTCATATATCCCTATATCTGTACATATCTTCCCCAACGACCGGGTGCACATCAGTGCGAGTCACGGTGAAAAGGTTCATGAGAGGATCATGAAAAAGAAGGACGAGGCAGCAAGCGGGTACGGTCTGCGCGGTTTATGGTTGATGCTTGTCTTTGAGGATACTGGTTGTTTGTTGTGTCTAATAATGGCTCCAGGCCACGGCGTGATGCCGGTACAGATATCGATATTAGAACGGAACAGAACCGAATGGATGCATTCTGTGATAAGAACATCAAGACAGATTATTACATGGTATCTACAGTGGAATAGGATAGATGGCAGTAGATGAACAGGGACAGGACAGCACGGTCAGGGTCCGGAAGGAGACCGGAACGCAAAGGGAAGGCAGCCGAGAAACGACGACGGCCACCAGCTCAGTCCTCGACGCTGGCGCCCGCCTTCTCCGCCGCCCTCGCGTCCTGCTTCTGCGTCGTCTCCTCCCCCTGTCCCTGACCCTGACCCCGTGCGTTTCCCTGCTCCGCCGCCTCCTTCGCCTCCTCCGCCGTCTCCGCCGGCGTCCCCCCGGAGAGCGACTCGCGCAGGTCGCGCGACACGCTCTCCTTCTCTCCCGGCGACGTCGCTGACACGATCGACCCGCGGTGGTGCTCGACCAGCCCCAGCGTCTCTGCGTTCTCCGCGCGGAAGTTGGCGCTCGACACGGCCGCCGTCTCCGCTACCGACGGCCGCCGCTCGATCTCCGCCGCGGGCACGACGGACCTCCTGCGTCCGCCGGGCTCGCCCTCACGCACCTGCGTGTCCGGCGCCGCCTCGGGCAGGTGCTCCTTCTCCCGCTCCTCCTTGGTCTCCTCGATGCGCGACGACTTCTCCGCCGCTGACTCCCGCTCGGGCGGCTCCGTCTTGGACGGCGACCGCTGGTCCACGTCCATCCGCGCCGCCGTCGCCTGCACCAGCTTGGCGCGCGTGGCCTCCTTGGCCTTGGACGCGGCCTCCTCGCTGGCCTGGCGCAGCGTCAGCGTGATGCGGTCGCGGTCCTCCCTGGGCTCCTCGGCGGGGGGGTCCTTGATCTGCACGTGGGGGCCGCTGCTACTGCTCGCGGGTCTCGTCGTCGTCGTCGTCGTTACCGGAGGTGGAGGCGCCGCGGGGGGAAACGCCGGTTTCGAGGTGGCAGTCGTAGAGGTCGTGGGCATGGGAGTGGCAGGCATGTCGACGGCGGGCACGTCGCCGATCTTCATCTTGAGCTCGCCGTACTCGTTCCATTCCTCGATCTGTTCGAGATCCTATCCCTCCGCGCCAGTCCGTAAGCATCAATAATGTCCATATGTTGAACAGAAATGATGAGACCGGCGGGAAAAACCTACTCCTAAGATCTCCCCGTACCTCACCAGCCCCGGCAGCCGCCTCCCCTTCGAGCGGCGCCCCCACAGCATGCGCGCCTTCTCGTCAGTAGCTACATCGACGGCCCGGAATGGGATCCTGTTGGCCTTGAGGATCGTCTCGAGCCGCGCCGTCGCGGAGACGATGTGCGACGAGCCCGCGGTCAGCGAGGTGTAGAGGTAGAGCGTCGGGTCCGTCAAGTACGATGTGGAGGCCTCAGCCATGATGACGGTGCCTTTTGGCCTTGGCTTCGTTGCAGCGGTAGACGGATTGTAAATAAGAGGCCTGTTCAGGACCTCGGGGATGGGTGTTGGTAAAGAACAACAAGCTGTCTCAGACGCGGTCGATGCAGTCCTGTTATGGCGTGATAGGGGGGTCGTGGAGAACGGGAGGTCTGAGACAAGTCAATCACGTGGTTCACCCCTGACGGCGGTGACACAGAGACGAGGACGATCTTCGAGATAGGAGGCAGAAGATGGGAATTGGCGTGGGAGGAGAGGATATAGTTTGCTGGCAGCGTTGGGCAGATAAAGGAGTGCTCAGGACACGTCTCCGGCGGTGGCGCCGCGCCGACGGGCGGCCCGTGACCTGACGTCAGGCCTGGCCCGGCGTCTCTGCTTCTGCCGACGACATCCAGTCGAGACCTTCGATACTGGGGTACAGATGTCAGCAAAGAAATTCATCTAGTGTGTCAGTTGCTGTTATGTCTTCTCTGAAATATGTCTCCTCTGCTGACGTCTCTAAGCCGCTGATCATCTTCTGATTGACAGGTCTATTGCGCAGAAATATATATGTGGATCCTCCTCCTTTAGAGACTAGGACAGCCACAGATCAACACGCCTCTACTGCATGTTTATACAATGCTGGAATAGGAAGGCCTACCATATTTTCACCCTGTCTCAAACAGCGCGGACATACGTCATACCTTGCAACCATTGACCCGGGTCGTGGCGATCCGCTCCACTGCGCCTCCACGCTTTTCCAATGTCCACCCATGGTTCTAGAGAATGGAAGACCCGTGTATCCATGTCATGATCCACATACCTTCCGACTTTGCCACCATGATAATCTGGGGATGCGGGGCGGGACGGGCCCTGTCAGCCGACAGGCTGGGACTGCCCATTGAGCGTCTGCTACGAGATGCTCCTGTCAAACTGGGAAAGGATGATAGCTTGGAGCTTTGAAGACACGGCTTCAGAGGCGTTGATTATCCTCCAGATTTTATGCATTGGGAAGAATATGCCGCGCTCTTGTGTCTACTTCGATACGCTTAGCCAATGACTGGCCTTTTTTTTTTCTATAATGTTTTTCATTCAGCTGCATACCTATCCGTACACGGAGACAAGTTTACTGCTACTTCACTTTATCGAAGTCCATCAGATCGTATTCCCGCTCGCGTTTCTCTTCCCGTTCTGTCACCTCCTTCAGGTCTTCTTCACGAGCTGCTGCTACTTTCAAAACCTCTCAGAGAAGGACTCGAATGTCTTGACAACGTCCCTGAATTCCAGCTACGGATATATCTGAGCGCATCCTGATCTAGCTGCACAGACGACGTCGTCAGCACACCCTTCCAGTTCCGTGGAAACGAATCTGTCGGACGTCCCGAGGAAGACTCCGTCTCGAGGTGCTCGAAGACCAGGGTTCGCATTTTGTCACCGGGCCGAGTGTACGCGTACAGATACCTCATGTCTTAGTTACTTGGGAGGACTGACGGCCTTGTTCCTGAAGGAGATGGGACGGTACTACTGCTGGCGCCGCTGCAGTTGAAGTAGTAGACACGGACAATATCGACGACTTTGTCCGCGAGACTCGGGATCTCGAGTCTGGTCGCGAGGACGTAGAGTCGGAGATACCTGTGAAGGCTCGTGGGTTCCTTATTGTCCATTTTGCGGGTACCATCGTTCTCGTCATCAGGAGGGTCCAGGGTGGTTTTGGTCCCGTACAGCCAGTGCACAACGAGCCGGAACACGTCCGGATCAGCATCCGGAAGGTCGATGCTGTCTCGTCCGTTCTGGAGTTCGTCATCGAAGGATCCGCACGTTACGCGGAGCAGGCGCGAGTGTCGGCAGAATCGGACTCGTTGGGGTCCGACGTAGACGCTGGTGAGGTGATCGGACAAGAGACTGTCGCGTTATATTAGTGGACCCGGTCCAACGCGGGCAATTCGGGAGAGGACTGAAGGGGACGAGAGGGCCTTTTTATCTTACTCATTGAATTGCACTTTAAGGTCGAAGGAAGCCATTTCGTGGTCATCGAAGAGTTGAAGCGCTGGAACCGATATTTTATCGAGGGCCCACAGCTGACCTTCTGTGCTAATGTCTGAAGTCTACAGGACAGACAAAAGGAATAAGCAGGATGATCGCTGTGAGACAGACGAGAGTCTCTATTTCGAAGTTGTCTATCTAAGAATCGAAGCGCGAACTAGCGCTTTCGGTCGGCTTGCTAGCATACGACGGATAGTACCGTGCAGGCGCCATCGCAGATGGAAGAGAACAGGAACTGTTTCCTGCTTTCTTTGGTGGAAGAAGTGAAGAAAAGCATGGAGGGTAGTTTTGCAAGAGGCTGTATTGTGATGAACTATCGCCACGTCTACCCACACGTATTCTGTAAACTGCTGGGGACTGACATAGACAGGCAGAAACAGGTCGACAGCACAAGGAATTCCCACGCAATATCGATTCTCTTGTCAAATATCATGGTATTCCATTATTTTGGTAACTCATCAAGACTGTGTACAGTTCCAGAGATGCAGTCAACCTGGGACAGCTGAACCCAGTTAAAATCAACAACACAGGCCTCCCGGATGCTCTGCAGAAGAGCTGCACCAAGAACCACCAGGCGCAGCCAGATGGATAACAACTACCTTGTAGAACACGGGCCCACTGTGCTAACTATTCTCTGAACTTTGTTTTAATGTACATTCACGTAGAGCGTGGCTGCACTCAACAGAGAGCATATAGGAGTGCTTCTGCATAGGTAATCTAGTGAGATTCTAGGTGTAGCCATCCGGAGGCCGATCCCGCATTGCCCTCGCCAGGTAAAGTAAAACATGTTTGGGTAGATGATAGATTACGAGCTGGCTAGCGTGGAGATGCTGTATCTGGAACATTGAGAACCGAGCTTATTGCTCTTTCTGACCGGACGACGAACATCTCGGAAAACACCGAGCCATCACATCTAGCTTGGCCACTTAGATCTCCAACAACTCATACCTGATATTATCTGGTGCGATGCAAATCGATTGCCTCAGATTCCAGACGCTGAGATTGAATGGTCTAAACAACCTAGCGCGCATGGCAGTCGATGCCACTACTGGGCGGCGGTTTTGTGTACGGGCTTGTACACATATCACACCATGAGAGGATCAGCAGAGAACTGAACGCAGCTGGATGAGCAACTACTGACTGATCACTCTCGTACTCAGAAAGTAGCTGATCTGGCAGTCAGCCTAACCACTCCACTTGGGCACATCCATTTCAAGCCTCTCCGTGATCGACCAAGCTCAATCTCACCAGAAATAATATTTAGTGAGCTAGGCTCCCGCTGTTCACTGATGTCAGATGATCTCATGCTTCATGGGGCGTCGACCTCGGTTCGTTGTTCCACTCACAGCTGCCAACTGAAAGTGGTCAAGATGCATTTGCGTGCTGCTCTTCTTGCAACGCTCATCCCGGGCGCCTTCTGCGCACCGCAGTTTACTCTTCCACATGAATGCCCCTCTGAGCAACTTCAATGCTGCTATAGTTTCACATTTCCCAATCTGCTTCCTCCTGAGATAAAAAAAATTACAGTTATCTCAGAATAACATTGACCTTAGTAAGCTGTCTGGGAGTGTGGGCTATCAATGTAAGCACCGTTTCGAGGCCATCACTGTGTCATAATAACAGTAATTGAGACTGACACTTGAAATTTAGGCGCGTCAGGCGAGTCTTTTAGCAGGTGCTCAAGAAGAGGCGCAAGTCCTCTTTGTGGTGACCGAATTTATGCGTGTCTTTGCTTCTTACCCCACCCGCAGAACATGAAGGGTATGTGCTAACAGATGGATCTGGTTGTACAGAATGGGATCGCTATCAATTGTTTGCCAGACCTCATACAGCTGTTTCAAGGAGCAACTGGAGGACCAGTGGGTGTTTCCTTTCCAGGTGTTCTGTTGCCCAAGTTGGATCAGACTATGGGCTGCGGGAATTAGGAATTTGCGAGTTGCTAGCAGTACAACAATGATGTGGAGGTCACCGACTGAGCTCAAGTGCAAGTCATCGGTCTTACCAGAAATTTTGTACGTACAGTATAATGTCAAGCAAGAATATCAGGGCTCATACCCATAGCAGATCTATATACTCCACCAACAAGCCACTAATGTCTTAGGACTGCTGAACACTGCTTGATTAAAGTTTTGGAAGTTGTTCACAGTCCTCTATTTTAAGGGAATCCCTCGGCTCAGGCCATTGATACTTGTTGACTGAAAATATCGCTCGACAACAGAAAGAGGCCAATGCCACTAGTTGCAGTCATATACTGGTATTTCAGCTGTCTGACAGTACATTACTATTCCTAGATGATTCGTTTATTCATCACTGCAGTAGCAGATCAGAGGGATCGACAATGAATCTCTAAAATGTTTGATTTTTAGGACTCTAGAAGCAAGGAATGGATAAGTAGTTGTTACACAGATTGAAGGAAATTCCTAGGGGAAGTTCATAACTGTACACCTTCATTGGTTCACAAGTCCAGTTGCCCATATATCAAAGAGACCTCCATCCAAAGACTTGCTTTTGGGTTATGCTTAACTAGTAAGCCACATGCTGTAACTCATGTGTTGTGAGTTGGTCTTTGTATTTTATGCATAGGATAAGTCTCACGGCATTGAAAGCCCTTTATCTGCATAGGCCTTTTGCAACAGAACATGTCCCAATCGAAAATCTCAACAGTCTCCACATAGGAAATACATATTTCTTTGTTAGGTTCTTTGAAAAGCAACTAAACCCCATATGCAGTATGCCAAATGAATCGAAGGGAGAGAAAGAATCCGAATGTATCGAAAGGTTTAATCGCCCATATAAAGTGCCTTTTTGGACTCGAAAACGACACTCTTTTCTTCCACTGCTCACCAAGCCTCCGGTTTAGTCTAGGCAGTCTCAATCGATCATTCTATTGCTTCCGGAATCACTCGATTGCTTCGTGCTAATTATTCTTCCCCTCCGCTGCTTCACCGTCACCACGTTCAATTGAGTACTCAGTATGCTAGAGAAGCTCAATCCCATTCCATATTTAAGTATCTTTGCTTTCAGTTTTGACTGATCTTCGACGCAGACAACGACATAAAGCTTACAAAGATGCATCCACGCGTCATCGCTCTTCTTGCAACAATCGTCTCCGTTGCCTCTTTTGCCAATGCGGCTCCTGCTAAAGATCAATGCGGGGACCAGCGAACGTTACAGTGCTGCGCCCTAGGAGGGGTGATAGGACAGTTGGATAACGGAATAACAACCTTTCTGGCTCAACATGGCGTCGACATAACGCAGCTAGGTCTAGGCGTTGGGATAACCTGTAAGATACCTGTATACGCTCATGTTTCCTTGCACTGGTCTTTCTTCGGGTGCCATTCTCGAGTTTCGCTGTTTGAATGAAAAGGCTAATCATTGGATGTTATGCATGACAGGCGTCCCTGGACAAAATCTGCCTTCCTGCGATAAAGTGTCTCTTTGTTGCCGGGAGATCATCCTTGTATGTCTTCTTCCTTTTCCTTTTCTTATCTACCCCATAGAATGCTTAATTAATGCACCATCTGCGTAATTACGAAAGAGTTACTGACAAGCCAATCTGGTGATGCAGGGCGGACTTGCTGCAGTCGATTGCACGCAACATTCGCAGGGCTAGAACCTAATGGCCACCAGGGGTGGATGTGAATTGCTATCGAATGAATAGCTATGCAATGCCCCTCTCGAGAATCCTTGTGTTGTGGACCAAAATGAACACAAATTGGACGGGGAGCAATGATGGGCGAATCATTTCAGGGTCCAAAGAGCTGTAAAACATATCGATCTTGAACAATCAAAAGAATCAATATATCTCTGTGACTTTTCTTTTTTTGGACCTACAGGAGCCCACCTAAGGCGCGGAATGGAGACGGTATCTGAAAGCTTTAGATTCCGTAGCAACTCGTAACATTATCCAATGGTGTAATTCAAACAGGACGTGATGACGTGCCCAGCTGGCTGCCAGGTCAAGTTTGAATGTTGCGCGTGGGCTACTCTGCACTGTTAATTGTAATAGATGTGAGATCTCCGTGGAGCTACTCGCTTCTCTGCGTTGCCAGAAAACAAACTAGAATATTTACAGCCGATTGCAATTCCCGTGAGGAAAAAAAAGTAGATTGTATGTTGTTAGAAGGAGACATTAAATCAATTACTTCAATTTTACATGGTCTCTTGGCTATTGACGAAGACACCTTAAATACCCGAGTAGTAACTGTCAACAGGGGCGCGATAAGGAAGGAATACAACGATTTGTTTTAACGAATTGCCCAATCTCTTCTTTTCTCTGTTCGATAGAGGTGAGTCTTATGCAATTGTCGGTTGTGGCCTGGGGCGGTCAGTGATAAAAGATTAACAAAGGCCGCTAAGTTGCCCGGCCAAGATACCCCCATCACACCCGCGCTACGTGACAAGCACCGACTACTTCTTCCCATAGCAGCCCTTAAAGTCATTCTCCACCAAGCGCAATATCCATTTTCATGGGACAAGAAGAATGTCTCCTCCGACTCGTCGCATGGTATGGTTTGGGAGGCACCTCATTGGCCGTGAGATCTTCACCGAGCCACATCAATCTACCTGGCGACTGGATGAAAAAGTGAGAGAGAAATATGTCCAGGATGACGAACAGGCCTTTAAGAAAATAAAATACATTTCTCAAGTGTGGGCTGTCTTTCTATGCACCAATGTCTAACATCCCGATATGAAGGGTGTCATGAAGATTCACATGCAGTCCGTACCTACTATCAATTATACCCCTTCTGGCACGGGGACTTCTTCCCTCTGGGCAATCACAGAAATGATGAATTCTAACTCACTGCAAATTTCAGGATCCCCTACAACGGCTCAGAGTCCGACCCTCCTGCGCTCAGATCAGAGCAAGCCACCGAGAAACTATCCGGTCTTGCTTGGGCGGAACGAGAGGCGCTGCAATTACTAAGAACGGATGCGCCTCAACGCCAGAGTTGCTCAGCTTCAAACAAGAGGAGCAAGGAAATGACATGTGGGTGCCTGGTGGGTATATCCTCTACATTCTGATGAGCCGTCTCCCGGGGGAGAGGCTGCGTAATCTGTTCTGGCGCCTTGATCGAACCGAGAGGGATGAAATTCGGAAAAGCTTCAAATCATGGTGGCTGTATGTATACTTGCCTGTGTTCAGCGTTTCCTACTCGTTTTACAACATGCTCAGAGCCCGTATCTAACTTGTTTACGTCAAGCTATTGTGTGAACTGTGGTGTGGTCAATCTGGAGGCGAGGCTGGACAATCTTCTCTGGGACAGTAACCAGAAGAAGTGGTAAGTTACGTCATTTGATGTTAACACTCTCCTGGGACGCATTTTACTTTTATACCATTAGCTGACTTTTCCTTTCAATGACAGTTATATTGTTGACTTCAAGGAGTCCAGGCGCCCAAGAATGGATGAAGGCTGGAAGGACGAGGTGTGGCTATATTGGAATTTAATACGCACCCGTTATCCTCCTGAGGATACATTTAAATGGGAGATGTGATTAATTGCTCTGTCTCATCTATGTAGTCCATGAGCCAGGAAATCTTAGGAATTTCATGGAAGGTAGGAGAGTCAGATACTGCTCAGGAATCGTGCCAGAAAACGCACAAGAAGCCAATTGTTACCGGCATGATTCTCGTCCTGTGTTGGGATGTTCCTTGGGCTTGTGTCTCTTTTACCAGATAGCTTCGTCGATAGCTAAGAGAATGTTTAAACGCTAGAGGAGTAATCCAACAAAAATGAATCAACTATTGCGTTAATCTCCTGGTCAATCATGGTGAACTGTCAATGGGTATTGTACAGTACCTGTCCATTGTGAACTGACTGACCGGCATAGCGAGTGCGGCTATGACCCGCAAAGCTTCGACCTAGCAGGGTTGGAAAGAAAGGTGCAATCTTCCAAGTGTAGTAAGAGTCTATTCCTGGTTGTCCATACAGACGTCGGTACTGCCACAATAAGAACGAGTCTGTTAGATACTGTGTAGATACGTTCGTACATCCGTTTGTATTATTGAAATGAATATATATCTCACTTCTACGCATCTAGTACTAGAAAATGTACCGAAAGTTCAAGTTCGCCTTGTCCGTCAGATCGTTGAACGCCGTTGCGTCCAGATTCCTCTGCCTGGCGGCTGCTGCACCTTCATCGATCTGCCCATTATCACGCAGGATCCCCTGGATCCTGTCTCGACGGCGGTTCTCCTTCCACAGCAGGAACCGCAGGGACAGCAGCAACGTCATCTCCGCGAGATGCGACATAATCATCGACCACATGCCCAGGGGATACGTGGGCGCCTGTCCAGTCTTGTAGAAGAACGGTCCTGCGATGTTGCCTGCGCATCGCCCAGGAAGATCATTGCGTTCATGACCACCTTCTTCGTGTGGCCGGCCGTGTTGGCTGTCAGGATCGAGAGAACCAGAACAAACGAGGCGTTGTATGAGCCTGTTAGGTAGTAACACATCAGACGGCCTCCTTTATTACCTGGGTTGAGGAAGCCGAGGCCAAAGGCGCCAGCGACGTTCGAAGAAGGAACAGGACCGCGACGTAGCAGCGGTTATTAGGTGGAAGACGGTCGTTGATTCAGATGCTAATGCGGATTAGGGTGGAGATAAGCGCGCCGTAGGGGAATCTGCGTGATGGTTGTGATCACTGATGATAGGTCAGCATATGGGAGAATATCGGAATGGTTTCTTGGGAAAGAGAAATTACTGACAGGTCGAAAAGCCGAAGCCCTTGATGATGAGTGTGCCGAAATTGCTGATACCCCCGTTTGGAATATTTGCAACGACACCAAGGATGAACATCCACCAGACCTTCCAGTCCAGCAATTCCTCCCGGACCTGATAAGGCTTGAGAGTCTTGTTTTCCACTCCCGTTTGATTGTCCCTCAGACGCATTACCGCCAATCGCTTTTCCTCGTCCAAGAGGTACCTCGCGGTCACGGGCGAGTCTGGGAGGAAGGCGATGATAATCAGTCCCCATACTGAGCAGAGGGCCCCGATGATGAGGAATTCATATTTCCAGGATGCCAGTGAGCCTCGCATGTTGCCGATGCCGTAGCCCAAGAGGCCTCCCCAGGTAATGCCAAAGCCGTTTGCAGTGTACCAGAGACCGATGCGGATGGGCTGCTGGCGTCGTGTGTACCACATGCTCGTGGTGAGCATGAAGGATGGGTCGCTAGAAGCGTCTCATCAAGCAGATCCTGTGGACAGGTCCATGAAGAATTCTTACCTGCACGCCTCCGCCGCACCGGAAATTGCCCGCAGGACTGCCAGCTGCGTAAAGTTCTTGACTGTAGCTGCAGACACATCAGAGGTTATTCGATGGAGGCTGGAACTAAACAACGCACCTTGCAGCATGAGAAAGAAGCCCCAGAGGAAGATGTTCACGCCCAGATACTTTCCGACGGGGAACCTCTGCATGAGAAAGTTGGTCAGGAAGGCCCAGACCAAGAAGCCAAAATAGAATATGCTGGAGAGCCAGGAATACTCGGTTCCCTTGAGATCCAGATCGTCCATGATGCCAAATATGGCGGCGTAGGAGAGCGTTGTCTTGTCGATCTGGAGAACTGTCAGCTGGCGGACGAGCTCCAAGACTGTGTAGTTGTCGACATACGTAGTAGAAGGCATAGCAGACGGCAAGGAAGGGAAGGATCATGAGGTCAATTTTGCGGACCAGTCTCCTCTCGACTGTGGGATCAATGCTTCCATGCCACTCATCACCGCTTGCGAAGAGAACGAGGGCGGTATCTCCATTGTGGATTTTCTCCAGCTTTTGGCTAGAAGCGTCTAGATGAACGGCGGCCACTGTGGCATCGTCACCCTGTCGCAAGTTTTGCGCAGGGAGACTGACCGTGTTGATGTCGTGCTCGGGTTTACCATGAGCATATTGATTAACTGTCAACATAGAAAAAATTACCGTTTAGCACTGAAAGAGTGTCATGGCATTTCTTTTGGTCTAGCGGTATATTCAGTCTGACATTAACGATCCCAAGCGGTTATATATATCCGGGCACACGTACAACTTGCACGACCATCCAGGTTCAGTGAAGTATGATATTCCCAGGAATACTGGGCCGACTCATTTCCCTGTCATGAAGGTCCTGAATGGAGCTGTGAATGTCGTTCATCGTCCTGCTGATATAGATGGACTTGGGAGGATGCCGTGCTGGGGCATCTCCGCCCCCACGCAACCCCGCTGGAGTAGGCGTGGAGGTGTTGGAGGGGGGGGGCATCCGGGGTACGCACATGGGGTCAAATACCGTTTTCATAAAGGACATGAAAATATGGACATACTGCATAAATCTCTGTGGAGAAACTGATGATGGCTCCCAAGGGTAGCGGGGGATCCCCGAGGCATGGCTGAAGGAGCAAACCAGCATATATGGCTGTCTTCCAGCCACTCAGCCGGACAACGAACAAGCCTGTAGTGACAAGGATCAACGTGCTTGGATTGTTACAGTTCCTACGCTAACAGGCGGACCGCTGCTTCCAGGTCGGCTTGCGGAGCTGCCACAAGCTCGTCTTGGCCATGCTGTCGGTCTCTCCACCGGCGTGATCCCCCTTCATTTGTTTCTCCTCTCCAACGCTTGTGGGCCAATTCCTCTCTAGACCTTCGCCCGCGAACAGAAATACATACAATGCTGAATGGCAAGGAGGTGGCCCGGCACAACTCGAGAGAGTCGTGTTGGATCGTCGTCCGGGGCAAGGTCTACGACGTCACCGGTAGGTTCCCTCATTGAGAACACGGACGTGGTATGTTCTAAATGGCTGCAGACTTCCTCGACAGGCATCCCGGAGGCGCTCAGGTCATCATTCAATGCGCAGGACGCGATGCCACGGAAGACTACGACGCCATTCATCCGCCAGAGCTTCTAACCCTCCCCAAATCATCCTTCCGGGGGCAGGTAGACCCCTCGACACTTCTGAAGCCTGAGAGGAAGAGGGTCACTACGGCCAAGAACCAGGACAGTAACGGGCCTCCCCCTCTCAGCAGCATAATCAACCTGCGCGACTTCGAAGCTGTCGCCGAGAAGTACCTGCCTGCGAACGCCTGGGCGTACTACGCGGCCGGGGCCGACGACGAGTTCAGCAAGATCGAAAACGAGAAGGCGTACCGGAAGGTGTTTCTGCGCAGCCGCATCCTGCGTAATGTCAGTTCAATCGATACCAGCACGAAGATCCTCGGGAAGCCCGTCTCCCTGCCAGTCTACATCTCCGCAGTTGGGATCGCCAAGTTCGCACATCCGCAGGGAGAATGCACACTTGCAGCGGCGGCCGGGAAGGAAGGTCTGGCGCAGCTGGTGGCTACACGGTCCAGCATGTCGATCGAGAGCATCATGAAGGCGCGAACAATGGAAGACCAGCCAATCTTCTCCCAGCTGTACATGGACAAGGAAATGGCGAGGTCTGAGGCTTTCATCCGCCGCGTCGAGAAGGCCGGGGTCGGCGCAGTATGGCTGACGGTAGACTCTCCCGTCACCGGGAAGCGGGAACGGGATGAACGCTTAAAGGCGCATGTGGATGTGCGTTGTTCACTGGCTAATAGAAAAGTTCGCTAAAGAACTAACACGAAACTAGGTTGGAGAGCAGAACAAAATCATTGGCAACCGGGAGGTCCAGGGGATTGCTAAGTCGCTACAGGGCTCGGTTTCAGCGTCCCTGGACTGGAACATACTCGCATGGATTCGCAAGATAACAACGTTGCCGTTGGTGATCAAGGGGATCCAATGCGTCGAGGACGCGGTGCTCGCGTACAAGCATGGGGTGCAAGGCATCGTGCTGTCAAACCACGGGGGCAGATCGCAAGACACGTACGTCTCCTGACCAGCATCCAAATGGTGGATAAATACTGATTTCGCGCAGTGCTCAGCCACCACTCCTCACCCTCTTGGAGATCAGGAAGTACGCGCCGGGGATCATCGGTGGAGAGATGGAGATCTACATCGACGGGGGCATCCGTCGCGGCACGGATGTCATCAAGGCGCTCGCGCTGGGGGCGACCGCGGTGGGAATCGGCCGGCCATTCCTCTACAGTATGGCAGCTGGATACGGTGAGGAAGGCGTGCGGAGGATGGTGCAGATCCTGCGCGAGGAGATCGAGACCAGCATGGCCCTCATCGGCGCGACGAAGCTGTCGGAGCTGGAGCCGAGCATGGTCAACACGGCGAGGTTGGAGCGGGATTTGTTCAGTTCTCCGAAGCTGTAGATACTTTACTACTGCTCTTATAGACATGTATACCATGTGTGTTCACAGTCTGTTTTGTTCCGTGGATATATCGTATATGTCACGTGACCGGCGTACTGCACACCCCCACTCGCCCCCCACGGGTCCCGGGCCCCCACGAGGCCGACGCGCCGAGCCGTGCGGGGTCGTGACGGACCCCCGCCGACCGCGGGGTCTGTGGCTGAGTAAGCAGCCATCCTCGATCCGCTCTGATAGAGAAATCTATTTTTTTGCGCCATACTGCTTGATGAGAACATCTGAACCTGTCAATTGACTCGCGAACAGATAGAGCACATAGGACTATACAGAATGGCCGATGAGAACCAGATAGATGTTCTGCTTTTCGGCCTGGGCGCGTACGTCCTTATCTCCCCCGCTTGAGTCCTCCAACCAAAGATATTGAATCCTGCCTTTTCTGTTCATGTTTGGATTTTTTTTGAATTGTATTTAGTTGACAATGGCCACTAACATGAGCCTGACTACTCCAGCATCGGCTCCTTCTACGCCTTCATCCTTTCCCGCTCCCCCCGCGTCCGGCTGACGGTCGTCGCGAGGTCAAATTATGAGGCTGTTTCTGCAAATGTAAGGAAGCTTCATTCGGATTTTGTTTGTTCGTATACTGGTCGCATTGCTGCATAAGCCAGTGATGGACTTAGTGGATTGACGGCCTTCTAGGGCATCACCATAGACAGCGAGAATCATGGCCGGCATATGTTTCGTCCATTTAAAGGTATACGCTTATACCCATATACGCATACACGCAGAACACCGTACTAACCGTGTAATATAGTCGTAAAATCCCCAGCTGAGGCCGCCCCCGGCCCATTCGATTTTGTTGTTTGCGCCCACAAGGCGATCGACCAGGATGCAGCGGTTGCGCAGCTTGAGCCTGTGGTTGACCAAGCTCGAACGACGATTGTGATTATCCAGAATGGAGTCGGAAATGAGGAGCCGTTCCGGCAGCGGTTTCCGGGTGCTACCATTATTTCTTGTGCGGTATGTTCCTTCTGTCTTGCTTTTCCCTCTGCTCTCTCTCTAGTGTATGTAGAACATCATGCTAATGAATGTTGTGATTACATTACCACAGGCCTGGACAGGCGCAACCCAAACCTCCCCCGGCTTCACGAAGCACGCCAAATCCGAGGACCTGCAGGTCGGCCTCTTCCCCAACCCGACCCTGCCTGACACGCTCGAGAAATCGAGACTGGAGACACTCGCCTCCCTCCTCTCCGCCGGCGGCACCCCGTTCACCGTCCGCCCCAACATTCAGCTCGTCCGCTGGGAGAAAGTCGTCTGGAACGCGGCCTGGAACTCACTCACTACGCTCACGGGGCTGGATACCAAGTCGTGGCTTGCCTCCTCGTCTGATGCAGTGCCCATGACCCGGAGACTCATGAGGGAGGTTATTGATGTCGGTCGGGCGTGCGGCGTGTCTGGGCTGGAATATGATCTGATTGATAGGTTGATGGGGAGGATCATGGCCATGCCGGGGATTGGGAGTAGTATGCTCACGGATTGTAAGAACAAGAGACCGCTGGAGGTAGATGTTATTCTGGGGTATCCGGTGAAGAAGGCCAGGGAGCTTGGCATTGACGTGCCGGTTCTTGAGACAATCTACACGGTTTTGAGAGCTGTGGATGTGAGGTTGAGGAGGGAGAGGGAGGAGTGAGTGGATCCTATTCAGAATGATACATATGCATACCTGTGTATGTACTGTACATATAAGTAGATATGACATTACTGGCTTGCGGCTGTGCATAGAGAGCAATAATTTCTATTTCAGACCGCCCGCGCTATATCATAGAGATTTGTCATACAGGCGTATTGCCACCAGCTATTGGCGGGCGGTTAAGCATACTACACTGGTACTGAGCGCCAGTTGAGGTCTTTTAGCCGAATCTTAACGGCTTGTCCCTATCCAGCCTACCAAGCTACATACCAGCAGCCGGCTGCGCAGATGAAGCCACAGCGCCGCGGCGTCCTGGGGTCCTGGATCGTGATGGGGGCGAGGTGGACCGCAGTCGATCGTGTTCCCTCGAGCTAGAGAGGAGGCAGCGGTGGGGACCTGGTTGTAATAACAAGGAAAGCAAGACATCTTCTAGCATAGACAGCTCGGGTACATGTATATCGGAGGGAATACATCAAGCACGTTCATGATCGTAACAAAGACCTTTATCCAGGTCTATATCCACTGGACAGAACAACCACAGCTATCCTGGTACCCCGCTATCTACTGCGGCATGTATTCAAACGGGTGCGCCAGGTGCTCCTGGCAGAACGGCAGCTTGCTGACCGTCCAGATCTCGGTGTCCTGGTCTCGTCAGCACTCATCCCACGCTTGCTAGCAAATGCATAGAATCCCACCGGCTGCAGGGTCTTTTTGATGGCTGTGTCGAGGGTGCCCGCCTTGATGGCGATGATTTCCGGGGCAGCGTCCGGGTCGTGTGCGATGGGAGAGCCGCATTCAGAGCAGAAGATGCGGTGGACCGCCTTGCCAGAGCTTCCCACGCCGGCCCAGCTCTTTGTCGGGCCCTTCACTGTCAGCTTATCCTTGGGTACGACGGCGACGAGGGCTGCCGCCGTGTTAGCATGTATCTTCGTCCACGAATCGCGAGGGGAGAGTACAGTAGGTCGAGCCGCTCTGACGTTGGCAGTCATCGCAGTGGTCGTAACCGACGAGAGAGGGCTTGTCGACGTCGATGGTGTACGTGACGGCCTTGCAGAGACAGTGTCCGCTGAGAACCATGTTGGTCAGGTATATGAATCGAGATAGATATATAGATGTAAGCCTGACTGGCTGCTCACAGGGTGCTCAGGACGAGGACCTTGGATGCTCGACGAGGGTATTTAAACCCTTCTCGAGGCCCGGCCAGCTGGCCGGTTGTGATGGAGCTTCACATAGACCTCCGTAACTATGAATTCAGTGGAGGATCCCAGGTAGGATCGCTGAACCTACACATACTCCACTGCCTCCACGCAGCACTATTTGTCATGGTCCAGACTCGCGCTGGGCGGGACGAGCCCCGCGCTGCCGGCTTGCGTCGGTGGCTAAGGAATGACTGCATCTAGCAACGCAACGAGGGGTCTTCCTCAGCTCTATCGATTCGCAAGCCAATCGGTGGTGATGCTGTCCGCGACGCAATGATCGCCTCTCGCAGGGGAGGGGATGTAACATCGTCGCCAGCCTGCGTCTCCAGCTGCACGCCGTCCAATAAACGAGCCGACAAAAGCCAGGCCTGGGAAAGGCAATGAACCCTGGACACGGAAACTCAAATCCCACCAGAATTCCAAATTCAGACTGCAGTGCTCCTGTTCAGGTTATCGGCTATGTCGCGCGGCGGTCGAGGCCTGTACCATGCGAGGAACCGACCTTGCAAGATACCCACTCCACACCTTGTTCTATGTCTGTTAGTCTTTCGAAACATCTAGCGTGGTAGGTAGAATCCTCTCAACGCCCCTGGTAGCAATGTGGGATCGGATCTCCGAGACTCTGGACTTCCAAGAGATGCAAAAGACGTCAATTGTTGTTTCAGACTGTTTAGGATATCGGTCAGTGGGGTCAGGATGGACCGATAGGTGCGATGAGACTTTGTCATCGTGGAAGCGTTATCGATGATGATGACCAAGTGTGGAGGTTGATGATAAATCCTGATTCAGTGTGCTAGTAGTAAGTTTTACGCTGGCCAATGGCATCAGGGGCAGGGGTACTTACGTTTCCTCGTACCCACAGGAGCACTGGTGCATCCTTGTTTCGAGATCCATTCATTCTTTCGGAGATGCAGAGGACGCAATGTGAGATCGCAGTGTGTGCAGTTGGAGAAGAATAATCGGAGGCATGCACAGCAAAACGGCACCCCAAGGCGGTCGCCGCCACGTGAGCCCGAGTTCAGTCATGTGTTTGGGTCTGCACCACTTCTGATATCTGATCCTCGGGAGAATCTGAAAGACTGAGGAAGAGCATGAATAGAACTCTGCCCTTGAACAAGGGCTTTCCTACGAAGCTTCTGCGTGGAGCGGAGGACAGTCCGCCTAGTCGGGCTTTATGTGACTGCATGTCAACGGATTGAATTATCCCATTATATCGCAACACTGTACAAGTAGAGGATGAGGATCTTATTTGGCTGGCCATCTCCGTCCCAGAATGCTTCAGGTATATACTTTTTTTCCAGACCGCGGATCCGTGCAGAACTAGTGATACATTGCTCGTGCATAATAGATATATGTATATTTCACAATGTGTGCTAATCTGCAATCTACATATATGTCATGTCAATTTCATAAGTGCATTTTTTGAGCCGTTGAGCTCTCAGGAAATACTGTCGGTTTCAAAATAAGGCGAGAGCGGCTCGTACGGGAATTTGCGAACGACAACATCGCCCACGTACGCGGAGAGATTCGTTGTCATCGTTCTCTGGAAAGCAATGGACTATTAGCGGTCTCCCACATACATCACTCTACAGTAACATAGAGAAGCCGGTCGAAGGAAACATACCAAATCAAGCTCGCATGTCGGCTGCAGAGACCCAAACGTCTCGACTTTCTGCACAGTGCCATTTGCATAGTTTATTCGGACCTGCTGGACCGTTTGCTGCGACGGATCGCTGAGCAAGTAGTTCTGGGGCAGGATAGTCAGGGATGATTGCGCGGTCTGTCGCTTGGTTAGAGATTTCCAAACGAGACTGCAGAGCGCGGTCGTATCTTACCGTAAAGACGGTGTTGGGGAGGTCCGACGTATCAGGGACATGATGCATTCCCAGGTTAAAGTGTCTATTATTCCGGACGTTAGCATGTTGCATGACCATCTATACAGCTCAGGTTTGGCTTTACATGACAATATCTTCTTGCTCCAAAGACTCCCCATCGAAGAACTTGTTGAAATCAATGACGGGGAACTCCGGATCGAGGGAATTGTAGGGATATGCGTTGCGCATCTCTGTGTCCTTCTGCTTCGTCACGAAGAAATGGTGAGATGCCCAGTTCGCTGAGTCTTTTAGGTTGGTTGAGTTTTGCACCGTCAGGTGGATCATATTCCCGGATGCTGCAGTCAGATCAAGTTAGCAAGAGGCAGGCGGGCTTCGATGGAATGTGGTTTATCGTACAAGGAGCGATTCGGTAGCCTCTGTATTCTCCGTACTTGTTTTTCGCGTCCTTGTTGACTACGGTGTACATGGCTCCGTTGTTTACCGGCCACATCAGCTTTGACATGTTTTCGTTCGTGATGAAGGACCGTTCCAGCTTCATTGTGTTCCGCTTCTGGCCAGCTGACCATGGATACCTTTTTTCGATCAGTGTTAAAACCGATGTCACGGAGGTAAGATGAAACTCACTCTTCACTAACAGGTACAATGGCAGTCTTCATTAGCGTGTTTGCGGTGCCATTGATATCTATATCCAGCTTGTAGTTCAGAACATGATCGTGCATGGACCCGGAGAGGTTATCGTGGATCTTGAAGCCGTAGTCGCCATTATGCGCCCAGTACGCGCTCTGGATATACCCGGAGGCGCGGACGGTCACCTGGATCGAACCGTCCAGATGGAAACTGTATTCAAACATGTAGTCATAGTTCCCGACGGTGCTGACGCTTCGGAGGACCAGCATGATGTTCTTGGTCACACTCACGTAAGACCCTGTCGAGTGTCTCTGAACGGGATATCCGAGGTCCGCCTCAAACAGACAGAGGCTATTAACATGCGTGTGGGTCGTCTCATCAACATAGAAAGATGTATTCAAGTACGTCGCATAGGACGGGCAGTCGTAGCCACCGACAAGTTCAAATGCATACGGGCCGAAACCGTAGTATGAATCCAGATATGCGGTACCGGACTGCACTGGATCACTGCCGGCATAATGAGCCATGGCCTCTTGTAGACCAAGCTCGTAGATGATACGCTCGCCTTTGTATCTGATGTCAAAGAGCTTCATTCCCGTGTCTCTGCTGAAGGAGATGAAGAAAGAAAAGTCCACTGCAGGGCGTCGTTAATTCAATTTCTGAGCAGTGCTCGGTGCCTCCGCTTGACTTACTCCATTCCACGTATTTCTCTTCCGTGTCGATACCGTATCGTGGCTTTCCAGGTAGAACTAGCATAGGAGGGCTTATTTCATCATACTGCATGATTTCCCCTTGCTGATCTGTATGAGCCCAGTCTCCATCCGCATTTGGGCCCAACTTTTCAAAGCTTGAAGAGAAGAAAGCTTCTCGAAAAGCCTCAGTGGACTCGTAGAAAATACCATTGTAGTACCAACCCATAACGGACCATCCCGCAGGGTCACGACCGGTAATGTTTGTCTTCACGTATAGTCCCAAAGGAAGCAGTGTCGACGAATCATAAAACTCGCTAGCAGTATTCCAGAACTCGTTCCACAAGATGACAGTGCCGTTCTCGTGCCATAGAGGATCAATCCCCCAGATTGAGAGAGTGTCATTTTCAGCGCCCATGATTGTCTGCACGTACATCTCTTAGCAATCTGCGCGCAGAGAAATATATGCTAACTTACGCCATTCCACAGTTCCAATGTTATATCAGCAACGCTCGCGCCAATCTCGTTCAGGAACTCCTCTAATGCATTCGAGTCGGCATCGTAGACCCTTTGAATACCGACGCCCTTATTGTACAGGTAATTGAGGGGCTGGGGCGTCGTTTTATTTGAGATTGGAAGGGGTCCGACCATCCATTCCTGAATGTAAGGCTCTTCCGTGGCCTGGAATTGAATCGTCGCCTTCGCATAACGATCTGGTGCCGCAGCGACTCCGTTCAGGTAAGGAAGCGCATCTGACTTGTTAGGCTGCAGCAGCTCCACGAGAAGAATTACATTGTCCCAACTACTCGATAATCCATTGTCAGTGCTATAAAGATACGGAGAAGAATTCACAGTATCGGACGCCGTTACCTGGTAGCATTCTCTACCGCAGTAAGATTCAGCGCAGGTTGCCTGTGAAGGAAACTCGTCACGGCAGCTGCTTCTGAGTCGTCCAGTCCGAGAAAGATGTTCTTCCTCGGCGCTTTGATTGAGATGCGATCGTTGACATCGCAACTCGATGATACGTTTGCGTAACCTCTTCGGATATGGCCCTTATTCCCAGGGAGACGGCCGGGTTTTGTAACCCAGGGAGCTTTGGGTTGTGGACGGGCAAATGCATTGAACCCTGCTGCCACAATTGCAGCCAAGAGAAGCGAAGTAAACCTCATAGCTGAATGGTCTGGGATGCTGCTCTTGACTTTTTCTCATGAAATCCTCGCTGATATATGAGCGCTCGTGTCGCGTCAATTGAGAGGAAATTAAATGCCCGATGAAACGGGCCTGAAGCTTTCCGACAGGCCGACGCTTATCGTGGACTAAACACCCATTAGCCAACATAATCTCTTAGCGCGATGATAGAAGATATATAGATGCCAGACCATCCCAAAGAGAGATCCGAGCTTACATTGACACCAGAGCGGGGGACATTTGGGCTGAATCAAGAAGTTCGGAGCGAGGCCGGGTCCTTCGAGAACTAGACGGTTTATGTCGATTTCAGGCTAAAGCAATCATCGATTAGACAGCCTGCAGATACGGGCCTGGTCTGGAAGATAATTCGATAGCATCCGCCGCATGAAGACGCGTGGATTGATAAAACTCCGATCGTCTGCCATCGTGTGGCATGATTGTGAAATGGGCCACGGATAGCCAATGTTGGCCTGTCTGTTCCAGCCATCCCGTAGCCCGCCCTATAGAGCAGAGTTTCTCTTATTCAATATCGACAACCTGCTGCCGGGTCTCTGTTTGATTAATCGTGAAACTGAAGCCCACATCGTCGTCGTTTGCTGGCATAGATATTCGAGTTCTCTGATAAGGCGGAGAATTCTGCAGGGGGTTCGGCACGGCCTTCCGTTTCTAGGCATCGCATGTGCCTCGCCTGCCCTACGGACAGGTCGGGCCTCCAAATTCCATATGCTGTTCGAACTAACGATAATAACTCTATGTCGGCGATAAATGAAAATAATCATCAACATTCGTATATTATGAGGCTTCTAGAATCGCAATGTTTGGCATGTCAGTACAACATCATGATGCGCTCAGCGGTATTGGCGCGCTCGGATGGGGCAAAATATATAGCGATTCGAGAGATTTAATGTAAATCATCACAAACTGCGCAAACATTAGAACATATCAAGACTTGATAAGAAAAAGAAACCTTTCAACCGGTTTTAGAAAACAATAAAACAGGTTGCTGCTGTTGAGTAGAATAGTTCAAACATAGCATTATCCAACATTAGGACCATATTTCTCATTCTGTCCACAGATTCTTTTGCAATTGTCGCCCGTTGAATCTATATTCAGTATCATGTAGCGATATGTCCAAGGAGTACATACCATGCATACTTCCCCTGATACAAGGATCCGGACTTACATACTGAAATGAATGAGCATTATAATATCAAATAGTGTAGCACGTGGACGGTAGTAGTATCTTCGTGATCATATTTCATATAATATATTTAGGAGAAGATCCATACCAGAATGCCATTCTATCTATTTAGGACTATGATTCGGCCAGAAAGCGATATATCATTTTTTCGTATCCAACTTTCTTAGGCTGCGAAAGATAATCGTGTGCTTATATGCTGACGTCTGCAGCCGCGTGAGAAATATATTTCTGCTAGCAACTTACTTCTTGCACACTTCCCGCGGCGATCCATGTGTCTTCAAACCTGGCATGATGCTTTTCTCCCGAAACTCATCGACAAGGAAACAATCCGACGTTCGCCTCTTTGGATTATAACTACCCCCCTTATGTTTGAAAGCGTTAGTTCTACATCTGAGAATATCCGACGTACAACGCGAAAGAAATGTACCAGATTGTCTCATGTTGATCCTATTACTATCTTGAAGAGAATGAAACACTTCCAGGTGACCTGGCCTGCACCCAGCGTGGCGCATGTCGAGCTAGTACAATGCCCAAATCACGCAAGTCCCTCAAAATCATTCTGGGAAGAGCTACGAGTTCTCTTTACCGGCTTTTCGAGCGACTCGAAGGCAAAGACTGTCGTTATTTCGAGCATTATTGGCTTTGGGAACAGCGCATTTGCAAATGTGGTTCATAACGAGGATAAGTTTGCGGACTTTGACAGTACCCTGGCAGCGGTGGAGTGCTGTGGTAAAGGTACAAACCTATGTCCACGCTGACATTATCAACTAAACGCACTGATTATACCACATAGCCGTGATCTGTGTTCTGAGCGGGGAATGCTCAAGTATGGGCCTTGCGCTGGCGCTATCCTGTGATGTCCGTATTGCTGTGTTGGATACTCTCTTCAATGTAGACGGCATCGAAAAAATCAGCAACAGCGAGAGAAATCATCTGGAACACGTGCTCCGATATAGTCGCACTCCTAGCTGGATCCAGGAGGTGGTTATCAGAGCTGGCAAGTTTGGCACCAAGGAGGCCGTGGAGAACGGGATTATCAGTAGCGTGTGGAAAAGCAGCGAGGAGGCAATGAGTTACGCTCTGGACCTGGCAAAAGTTATCAGTTCGAGAAATATGGATGAGGTGGAGAAGACAAAACGAGCTATTGTGCATGCTCGCGATTCTCGCTCCGGTAAGGCAATACTGTCGTTGGGTCGTTCCTATGCTGACATGAGTCCAGTGTATCGAGCGTCGAAGGCATGGTATCCGGAAAGGGAAATAGTGGCGGACCTTGATTTTGTCCTTGGTGTAAAATCTAGGATATGACAAATTTAATTGCCCGATGGATTTATTTGCAGCTCGTTGGTCTCATGAATTTTAGTATTTTTCTCATGGAAAGATTTCTCAGAAAGTCTGAAGAATACCAGGTGGCGCACATTGGAAGTAAAGAAAAAAGAAGTTGCAATCTAAATGGCATTCCTAATATGCACTGGATAGAATAAAAGAAGACTGATTTGAAGTTTTAGCGCCATGATCATCCATTATAGAAAGACCTCTGCGCATTTTGTGAAGAGAACATCTCGTAGCGTTGGGTCCCTCTTGCCACCACCCTTAATCGTAATTACGAACAATCTGTCATCGCTTCATGCGTGTACGTAGCAGAGCATAGAGCATCAGGTAGCAACCAAAGCAGCTAGGTCCAAGTACTTGATGTGGCCAATGTAAGAGTATCTCTCTACCTAGGCATGGTACTGTTATACTCCTCGGGTCTTTTCCTGCACGCAGCCAAAGAAAGTTCCGGCCTGCTCGGTCACCGAACCCTCACACAGAAATCACCGCCATTCAAGTCGGCCTTCACTAGCATGAATACTAACGGGAAAGCATGGAAAAAAGAACCGACATAGTCGGGGAGTAGAGGTCAATTAATTTGCGGTAGGAAATGTGGAAATTTGTTTGTTCTCCGTGAAGTAACAAAAAGAGCCGGATAAAATCGGCTGGCAATCTACGCGCAGAAATACCCGATGTGATAGATTAAGGAAAACCTCCCGTTTATAAAAATAATTTGCCGAGGAGGATAAACTGTACCTCTGGAAATATGGATTTCCCCTTGGTGTTTACCTGTACAGTGCTGTTTACATCTTTCACGCAGCTTTGCCATGCTCCTTCCCCGTCTCCTCCCGGTTTTCCTCGCGTTCTGTATCTCCTCCGCCAGCTCCGCTTCAGGAAGCATATTCGGTGCTGGAAGATATGGAATTCCATTACCAGCGGTAGTCGCTGCTGAAACAGCAACCGCAGCAGAGAACCACCTCCTCCCCGAACAACCCCCAGCAACAGATCCAGATGACAGCAACCAACTGGTCGAAATCGACGGCTTCTACTTCGAGAACCCGAGCCTGAACTGCACCTACGCCTCCCAGCCCTACATCTACAAGGCCTTCAGCAACCTCGACCGTGACGTTGAGAGCCTCGTCGGACTGATCCACCCGAACGTCAGCTTCACCGTCGTGGGCCACCACCCGCTCGCGGGACGGTACCATGATCTCAAGCACTTCTACATAAATGCGCTCTACCGCCTGTTCAACTGTGCACGGCTCACGTATCCGGAGCGGTATAAGAGTCGGTTGCAGTATATCCATGGCGGGTGCGATCAGCAGTGGTCGGTGCAGGAGGTGTATTTTGAAGGGAGGGCAAATAATGGTGAGGAAATCCCTCTGCCGTTTCTTTAAAAGGGCCTCTACAGTTTCACCGAAATAATAAGATCTAAGACATGTATATACATACAGGCGAAGACTACAGCCTAGTCAACGTCTGGATCACGCGCTGGGATGACGGTAAGATGGTCGAGGTTCGCACCTACGTCGACGCGGCCATGATGTCAAGGATCCTGTATGATAACGAGATATGGTCCAACTCCACCACGGACACGGAGCATTATGATTTCCTGCCCGGTCCGCGGGGCATGCCGCCTGATATGAAGGTGCTGGAGGATGAGATGGACAGGGATGGGCATTATTAAAATCCGCCACGTGTTCGCAGTGTATATTTAATATATCGACCAAAAGAATTGAAACACCTGATATGCCTTGATTCTTGCATTTAGAGTCAAGCCAGTTAGCTTCAAGGCGGGAAAGCCATTAATATTTGTATTCATCTAATTCATGTCTTTTGCGATACCTTCTAATGTGACAACTACTACATGCTTAGAAAATTTGTGTCGTACTCACAGCACGCTAGATTAAGACATCTATTGCACCTTCCTCGTGCTACATACGTAGCCTCCCATAAGCAGCTGCCACAGCTAAAAGAATGTTATGACTGCCATGCTTAAAGTACGGATATAACGTTGCAAACTTCTATTGCATGTTATCTCGCAACTAGCTGGTTATGTCCTAGAATACAGGGTTAACTGCTCACTGTAAAGACCATTCTAAATCAAATCGTAGCATAACTCTGGCCGCATAACCCACGTTACCATCGAGAAAAAAGATATTAGCAAAGAATAAAAGGAAGAAAAAGCTCGTTACTTTTTGGATTGTCCGTCAATTTGATAACAGCAATTCACTTTTCTTGCTGCTCCTGTTTCTTCCTCTCATTGCGAACAAATCTCTCCTCCCGCCACTTAGGACCCCACTTGAGGAGTGGGAACAACGTCAGAATGAATGCCATAACGATCAGGCCGACAAGGGTATAGCTCCACCCCAGACCAATCCCGTCAATGATGTACTGGATAGCGGAGGTTCCGGCCGCGCTAAGGAGGCATCGACACAGGTTCAATGCAGCAGTGACGGTGGCAGGGCTTTGTGGGTAGAGGTCGATAAGAAGCGTCTGCTGCATAGTCATGGCGCCGCTGATCATAAATCCAGTAATGAAGAGGATGATCAGGGGCACGGAAAGGTGGGTTCGTTGCTGCAGAATCCATCCCCAGACCACGATGCAGCACGCTCCGATCAGCGACGGGATCCAGATAACTTGAAGGCGAGCCTTTTCGATCGGAAAGTTCCGCAGAGCGTCTCCCCGTCGCTGATCGGGGGGGTGTCCAATCTCCCGGGCCACCTTCTTGAAGCTGGAGTCAAGGAATTTGCCTGCGACGATGCTACCCATCGCGGAACCAATACTGAACGGTCTGGAGGGAAGTCAGCACATATCGGCCTCAAAAGACGGTTATGAAGGGCACAGGGTAAATGATCGCGGAGACCTTACATGTAGCAAAGGCCAGTCTGTAGTTGGTTGAAGTGGTAGGTGGCGTGGAACACGGGAGATATAGGGACCATGATGGTGTAGAAACCCGTGACCATCATCGACGCAAAGAGCATGACGATTGCTACATCCTTTTCGACAATGATACGAAGGGCTGCAATTGGATTGGGAAAGCGAATGCGGCTGCTGCGGGTGGACTGTCCATCTGGTATTGCCTCTGAGTCGTTTGAATCCATGCGGCGACGTTTTGAGCCCTTGCTGATGTCCACAACAGATTTGCTCCAGCCGCGAGGAGGAATGGAGCCATTCCCAACGATCTTCCGACATGTTTCTGGGACGAATATGATGTAGGCGACAAGGTACACGCCGCTGGCGATCATGAGGAACCAAAAGATAGCCCTCCATCCCAAGTACTGGGTGAGGATGCCGCCGATGGTAGGCGCGAGAGCTGGGCCAACCATCGCCCCGGCCTGGACATAGCCAATGTAACCGGATCTCTCGGACGAGGTCGCGATATCCGACATGACGGCGTTTCCAAGTGCAACTGTGCCACTGCTGCCGGTGCTCTGTAAGGCACGGAGGACGAGTAACGCGGCGTAGTCGCTCTGGAGGGCTAGGGCCATGTTGGCCAGCAGATAGATGCCCAGGGTGAGGATGTAGACAGGACGCCGGCCGATCTGATCCGCAAGATCTCCAAAGAACATGGGAGCCACTCCCTGCATGATCATGTATGTGGTCACGGAGAAGTTGATCTTGGCGACGGAGGTGTGATAGTAGTCTGAGAGCCTGTCGAGGGCCGGCAGATAGATGAAGCTGGACATGGGGGAGAAGAGTCCGCTGATGGCGGACATGACGATCATGAAGACCTTCATCTTCTTGGAGAAGATGGAATACGGCGGCGGCGGCGGGGCCTGGGGAGGGCTGATTTCTCCATTCTTCTCGACATCGGGGACTGCACCGACCGCTCCCAGCTGCGCAGAGGGAGGAACCGTTGCAGATTCAGAGGCCTCTCTGGAAGGAGTCTCGGATGGAGAGGAGCTGGAGCCGCTGGGGACAGATGTATTCTCGCCGGTGATGCCCAGATCGGCGCCTTTCTCGTCGGACGGGGGGTGGGACGTCTTTTCCGCCATGGCCAAGACGGAACAGACTGACACCGGGAGAGGAGAATGTTACAGAAGGGTGAGTACAGAAGCAAGCAGCAGGAGTTGTCAAGACGGACGGTGGTGGACATGGTGGATATCATCATATCGAGCTCAGGACTTAGGGCTTGTGTTGCCGCCGCGCGGGACAGGACGCCGGTACCGGGCCGGTCCCGGGAGCGGGACCGGGCCCGCCGGCGATGATGTCCGCCCGGCGTCGTGGTGACGAGTCCATATCCGCTGCGAGGTCGACCTCTCGTCCCATCCTGCTCTTCTCATCCTTTTCTCATATCTCTCTGGCACATCCTTCATCTCACATCGTTGTCCGAGCCCTTCTTGTCGACACCCGCGACGTCTGCCACCATGGGCGGCCCTCTCACCTATCTCCAGTATGGCCTGGGCAAGCTCTTCTCGCCGATCCGCGGCCACGACTCCAAACTCCTCACCAATGGCCCTGCGTTTAAGGACATCCCCCAGCCAAATATGTCTCTCGAGGCTCCCGAATGCGGTCCATCTGGTGCGCGACTCCTCGACAACCACAGCATGCTGGCCAGAGACGGCAAAGGGGACTTCCCCGAGCTGCGCTGGACTCCTCCAGAGGCAGATGTAAAGGAATACGTCCTCATCTGCGAGGACATCGACCTGCCAATCCCGGCCTTGGTCGCCCACCATGGCCTTTTCTACGGCATCCCGCCCACGACGACCGCAGCCACCAACGCGGACGTCCAGCACGGCGGCAAAAACCCCAAGGAACATGTCACCACGGCCGGGTGGAAGTACGTCCCCAACATGATGGGCTCGTCTTACTTGGGTCCAGCTCCTCCATTGGGCCACGGGCCTCATCGCTACGTCTTCACCATCATCGCGCTCAAGGAGCCACTCAACCCCAAGCAGCCCGAGAAGCTCAGCCGCCAGAAGGTCGCCGACGCGATCGTGGGCAAGGTTGTCGGCTGGGGCCAGTGGATCGGCACCTGGGAGCGTCCCTGGCCAAGATAAGCCGACACTCCTACGATTTTCTTCGAGTTCTGAGAGTATTCCAAGGTCGAAGAATGGACGATCGTGGCGCGTGCTGGGGTGCCTAGAGGAACCAGGAGATGTGGATCCTTGGGAAATCGATTTCAACAGGGAGAGTTCAATCGGTCTAAGGGAATGACGCTCTGAAATCCCCAGTTCCATCTGATGTATACCACTATTTTGTCTTCCTCAACAACTATCTTTTCTATGGAGCCTGCAAAATTCAACTGTCGAAGCAAGAAAGCTTGGTCAGTATGTCTGTGTTCTCTTCACTTGTCACATAGTTACCCCTCGCCTCTCCGCCTCACAAGCTTCCTAATGTCTGCACGAATGATTCGAGCACATGATCCCGTGCAGCTATATTGAATCTAATGTCTATTTCCAAGTTGCCATCGATCTCAAAGCATAGATACGAAATGCCTCGGCATTATTCTCAGTGCTGGTGTGGGGAGCATTTACTTTACAAGTTGACTAACGTGCAAATATTCTGTGAAGAATGCTGTCATCAGGCACATATAGCATGCTTTACAGATAGGTAAGCCTTGCCTTATAATACCATTTATTGTCAATGTCATGATTACCAACACATTCCCCGGGGCTAAGCTTGACCGGAATATGTTATAGCATGGTAATTATGATACAATTCTTGCAAATGTTTATCAAAAGGTTACCTGGTAAGCACTCGATCACGAACCAGCGACACTATCTTCGACCTAATCACACTCTTAGTAACATACATCTTGCTCCTGATCCAGCCATGGCCTCTATGAACCCCGTGAAAGAGGCAATAAAACAAACCACGCATATACAACCTCTGAAGGCCATTTCTTCCAAATATAATGACGGTCAATGTCATTCGTTGCAGAGTTGAAGGTGTCAAGGCGGTGAATCCTAGCGGGCAGGGAGAGTTACGGATAATCCGCTTTGAAGACGAATTAGTCTTAGCAAGAAGCAGTCAAACCATGGATGACGAAGTCCCCTACCAGATTCTACCCCTAGTTGCTCAATCAGGCTTGCTAGCCGATGAATCGTCGAATCCACTGACGAATCGCATGCTCGCAACGTCGCAACCCTTTCAGCGTCGCTATTATCCTTCAGCAACGTACACAGTACTCCCTTGAAACTCTCCAACAGCTCCGCGAGCATTAGTAGGTTCCGGTTGAGGAGCATCCGCACGAGTAACTCGACTTCCTCGCCTTCCAGCTCAATCTGGCCGAGCGTGATCTTACTCTTGAGGCATATGAACCCGGATAAGGACTGCTCGAGGGAGATCGCAGGCAGGTCGAAGAGTGGGTCTTTACGACTGATCTCGTATGTCGAGCAGGCTGCTTCGAGGAGAGAAAGGCACTGCTCCGCGAGCACGGGTAGTGTGATGAGAGATGACTGCCGGCTGCGTTGGCAGAACTTGCAGTTGACGATGTTCTGTCCTTGCTCGTAGAGGCGGTATCCCAGGTCGAGGATCGTGCCAAACTCGACTACCGTCTGTGTGTTGCGCAACTCGGTCATGAACTGAAGGGTGTCGAATGAACATTGGCAGGGTGCCTCCTGGGCAGACGCGCGGGGAGATAAGAATGAGGACATTTGAGTTGGCTATTTGTCTATTTGGAGTATAGTGAAGTTGATGTTATCTTGCGGATATCGGAATGCTGGCACAAATTTAAAGAATATTATTTCATTGTCTCTGATGGTCTATCTGCTCTCATCACTGCAGATAGACCTAGCAGGACCTTCTGGGGGAATACATCAAGTTTTAATTACGTTGTACAGAGAGAGGGTCATCTGGAATGTCATTGGTACAATGTGTATAATGTGGGAATCAACTTGCCAGATCTCCACCTTTCATATCTCCAAGTAAAGGAATTCCGCCGAATAGCCACTTCCAGTTTCCGGTTTCTATCGATATCTAATTTCTTGGGCCTCGAGTTCGCACTAGCTTCCATAGCTTGGCATGCAAAAAGTCGATATCAGAGACGCAAATCATATAGAAACATGGATTTACCTGGATCCATAGAAATATAGAAGTACTATTCCGACACAATCTTTGGCATGTATACCTGACACTCTGCTGACGTTGGAGCAATATGATAAGCTTTCATCAGGAATTCATGCAATTGGACAAGTTCCTGCCGACTGCAGCTTAGCAATATCATAAGCTTTTATGTATATATGAGATTATGCACGTCTACCTAAGGATTATATTTAGATATAGTGCATATGAGAGCTTTCCATCGCGAGGGTGATGTAGAATGGATGTATCCTGCTCGGACCTGACCCGATTCCACCTAGTCAATGCACAAGGCTCCGAGTTTATCGCGACGTGTCTTTTGGATCTGAATAACATCACATTTCCACCTTTGTCATCTATTGTTTACTGTCGTCATGAATCAAGTTTAATGTCAATTCAGAGCCTCATGGTGAGAAAAGGAACTGGCGTTGCAACAATTTCTACTTTCGCCGAGGCTATGGACATCTCATGTCAGGGGACTACCGCCCTGTAGCAACTGAGACAGGAAGGCCGGATAAGGTTGAGATGACTTTTGAAAATTGAGAATAAGTTCAGAGAACACGGAATTTCACTGGCGCCTGGAAAATTTGAAAGGCGCCAGTAAAAGGCCTCTTCATCTTGACTACTTGCGTAGTCGCACTATTCCCTTGTTGTCTCGGACAATGAGATTTCCAAATCCAAATATCTGATCCCTGTCCACCAATTTAATTGATTTCCCTTGACCCTTGTGCGACGATGATTGCTGGCTGTCCCGAGCTTAGCTGTTGACAAGATGCGCAGCATGGATACCAGGCACCTCGCCGCTGCAGGGTCTTGTATGACTCTCCAACTAACACATGTCGCAGCTGATATGGCCTATACATTATGCCAAGTCTTCATTCTGCTCCGGGTATGTGTTATATGAATGATACATTACATACCCGAGCGTTTACTAATCCTGGTTTTGGTGTGTATGTCGAGATTCCGTTTAACCGCTCGGATCGACCGTTTTAAACACTAAAAACTAATTCAAACTAATTCAGAGGCAAATATAGCTGCAGGGAACATGAAGAGCCTCATCCTGCGCTCCTATACCAATCCGGAGAGAGCCACGGTATGTGGTTCTAGACATTACGTGCTACACCAAGTTGTCTGACCCATTAAGTGCTTGTTATCTTCCGGCAGTGTATCACATGTGCCATGAAAGATCTTTATTGCCACATGGAGACCTATATGTTCCTCCAGCCACGCTGTGCCTAGCACATGTTCACAGTATGGGCAGACCTACCGGCCGAGACAAGCATTGGGCGCAGGTCCATACTGGCCACACGTGGAGCAGATTCAGTTTCATATTGCCTCCGGGGATGTTTCCATGTGAAGGGCGACTATATCTCGAACGAGGCTGGCGCCGTGTGCCTTGCCCCTTACTCAAATAGAATTTAATACTCGGCAAAGATCTAGGCGCGCAAATCCCGCCGGTGGCACTGCTGTAGACTACAACTCTATTGCTTTGGGGGAAATCCCCTGTCCAACATTACAGGCCTGGCTTCATTGTTCAAATCTAGAATCACTTCTGTGTCTGACATCTCTAACAGTAGAGATTGGGCTGTCCAAAATGATAACATTGTTTTCACCACCATGCTGAGGTATTAATGCTAGTGAGATGGTGTGGCAAAAAGTGGCCTATCGTGCTATTTGAAGGAAAATGGACCCTCTTTCATGGATCAAACTTGGCAACCATTGGGTGAGGTAAGAGTATCGCTGGGGTTGGGGTTGCATTCTGCTGGAACCCTTCTGTCGGATATTGTGTAACCATCTGAAACCCTAGCTGCGAGCTTAGCTAAGATGGTTCGTCATTATTTTTTTAAACGGAAACTTAATATCAACTTGAAAACGTTGTTGTGACCATCTCTCAATATGCTTATCATGCGCTTTCCGCTGAATTATATTTTGCCAAAGCGTTGTGATAGTGACTGGGTATACTCTCGAAATGATAAAGTGGTCTACTCGATGTTAGACGCTCAGACCCCTTAACATGTACTGTGATATCCGGTATCATAACTCCCCAGAACCGCGTATATTACCCCTTCCATAATTTGACCTTCATTATAATCAACTGTAGACGTCGATCGCTCTCCATGACCATCATCAATCGGGCTTTCGACGACGATACCTGCGGATGCTGTTGAATATGGAGCCGTAAAATCCGAACAGTTGATGACAATGCGCATAATCTGGCGTGCAGGATATGTTTCAAGAAACTACTCTTCTCTTCCAGACGTACTCTGTAGCTTCCTATGAACAGCGGGCATGCCTCAACCTGTGCCAGAAAATTCGCGTCGCTGTACCCCCTCGCGACGGTAGATGCAAATTGGCTTTCGAGGTCTCCTCCGAGAGAATCTCTCAGGAAGCTACTTCTAGATGACAATGCCACCTCGAGCATAGATATGAGAGTATCCATGCTCACTATCAGCAGCATCAACAGATTTGATCTCATCTGGGAGCAGGTCCCGCACTGAAGAACCATGTGCACGAGGTCTTGGAAGCGCTGCTGACACTTCAAGCTCGTGTCGATCGAGCACGGTACGTCTCGAGAGCAGCTCCTGTCAATATGTAATAGCTCTCGAAGGACGGCTTCGTAGCATTGGCAGCGATCGGAACAGCCGGACAGCGTTGATCCAAGGCCACTGTCTTCAGATGTGAAGTCACAGATGCTTTCCGTTAATCTCGAAGGATTCCGGACATGTTGCGAATGTTGTGAATCTTTGACAAACGGAAACCCGATGTTAAAAAAGGAGTCAGGATCATTTGGAGACATTGAATTCGGTCTTCCGTCTGTAAATTGGGGATATGGAAGGTCATTTCCCGGGCTGAGAAGGTAGGTATTTGCCTTGTCTATTGGGATCTCCTTTTCTATTTCTGGAAGTTCGTTCTGGGAGTGAAGCGATCCTGTTGAACGCACTCCGTTCCTGAATTGGTCTTCACAGCGCGACGTCGCTCTTTGCTGTTCGGGATACGATGCGACTCCCGAAAACATATTATCGCACTTGACGCTATTTTCCGACTCATTAAACATCTCTTGATCATTGCGAGTCTCGGAAATCGAATTTCCATCGAGTCCATGCATCCATGATTCCATGTTGAAGTCTAAGCCAGCCTCGTCTGATTAGAAGGAAAAAAAGGTCATGTTAGCATCTGCCAATACAAGCTCTGTCTATTTTCTTGTTCCTATGAGCGGCATACCTGTGTAGTTTTGATCACTAGTGACATAGCCAATCATAGGAGTCTCATGCGAATCTTTTTCCACTGGGATATCTTCCGTCGTATCCACCGCAGTGGGATTCGAGGCGCACTCTCCTGCCTCTTCATGTCCACGCTCTTGAGGGCTTTCTTGCCTCACCTCGTTCGCACGTTCTGTAGTTTCTCCGTTATTGCTTCCAGTTTTGTTCAATTCCTTTTGTTGTCTTGACGGCCTACCAAGCCGCCGAGATAGACTGTAGACACATTGTATATTCTGCTTCAGACAACGGTGACAAGATGGTTTGTCGTGGCTGCAGCGGATCTTTGCTTGCTGGCACGCATTGCAGGTAGATCGGATCTTCAGTCTCTTACCAGGCGGCCGGTTCTTTTCTTGATATGCAATATTTTCTGCACTCATTGCCAAGGGTGGAAGATCGTGTCTAAGACATAAAATTGGGAAAAGCCGAAGCCTCTAGTTCCGAAACGCGAAGACGGAAATATCAGTTCACTTTAAACATAGATGTGGCATGTCTCTCCAGGACTTCCTGCCACAGCCAACGGATAGATCTTGGCCATAAAGTTTATGGGAGATCCCTCCCTTCTATAGACCCAGTGTATGGGGAATTAATAATAATTACTAAGTCCCTCCATAAACGTTGTTGACATATTGCTTCGCCTATCCCGGTCGCTCGTGAAGCATGCCCATCATCGAGGTACTTGGACCGCGGCAGGATCCACCTATGAAGTGCTTCATCAGCTTACTGCTGCAAAGGAGCATGTGGAGTGAGCAACAAAGAGTGGACCGAAGAAGTACAGGATCTCTAGTCTCACAGAAGGTAACCAACCCCAGTGTATATTGGACGTCGATCAACGGATTGAATGTCACGTCACTAGGAACTTTGTGCTGACACGTATTTTGTATGACATGGTTTCGTAAGAATGAATTATGTATTTTACATAAGATCGGAGATAGGAAAAATTAATTTATCATATTGGCTGAAATAATCAGTGGCAGATGTCCGGCGAGTACTCTAGTCTACACCTGCATCCGTCTCCGTTTAGGTTATTCCATTAAGGTGAAAGATGGCGGATATCAATTCAAACATCCGGGAACGAAGTCTTCATTTTGTGACCTCCGCACTTCACATACGTAGTTCTCGGGGCGAGCCGGCAATAACCTCCATATCTGTACTCGCCCATTAGTGTTGGTCTCTTACATCCAGGCGTGGATGTTGCAGAATGAAGCGTGGTCGGCGAGATAAGGTTCAATAACGCGAGGTATACACCATGTTTCACCGAATCAGCATCGAGAGTCAGGGCTTCTATGGATACATCTGATTGCCTTGTCGGCCGATAGATGGTTCAGACAATGTCCCCACAAGAACCTTTGCACCGTATACGGAGAGTTACAGCTTTGTAGTGAATCTCATAACCAATAGCTTTCTTGTATTCTTTGGTATATTTCTCGCTATGGATGTCTAAACTCATTACATCTACTTTTCCCGCTTCGCATTTCCCTTTATTGCCAATATCCGAGGAACAAAAATAAATGATTCTGAATTTTCACGTGTCACCCGTTACTACCTTCGCAATGCAAGTTCTACTTACATACGGCAGCATGGCTAATAGCCTCGTCAGAATACTTTGGCTCCTTATATCTGCAGAAAAACCAAATGCCATTTTATGTCCACTACCAATAGAGTATGTGGTTCTATTACTCATATTTCACTCTCTCCACACGAAATCTATATCTCCAGAGTGTCGAGATAACAACGAACATGATTATTTCTTCCATCCTTTTGCCACCTATTACTCACAAGTAAACTAGCGAGAGCCTACAGAGCCGTTGGAATGGATTGGATATTCCATGTCAATGATGGCCGTATTTTGCCATAAGTTCCGACAAAGCAGCCATATCAGGCATGCCCCATGGACCAGGTACAAAATCGAGATGATCCGTATTTGTAGAAGAGTTTGTCCAAAGTTCGTTTTCGTATAAGATTCTCATGGCTACCAGCGCGTCAAAGTAGATGCGAACCTCGATCATCTTTCCATTCTCCCATTTCGTCATCCAGACATTGGGCATTTCAAAAGAGTGACCTGCTCGCCATCATTAGTTGACACTTTTCAAGTTATTAAACGCTAGATACAAACCGGTATTTGCGCGTCCACCAAACACCATTTCCTGGACAGACCACTGCTGATTACATCCTCCATGAATATGTAGCAGCTTCATGTCAAATTCCTCAGGATACACCAAACTGAAGCAGCTGGTGAGGCGCCAAAACACATTGGTCCAGACATGGTTCACGTCATGATAGTGGCCTGCGACAGGGTTGTGACCGACAACAGTGAAGTCAACATTTGGCACAAGGACTTCCATGACATAATTTAAATTAGACGCAATATGCTGATAGACATCGTAGATATAAGGCTGGGAAGCATATTTGCAATTGGTTTCCGGGTTCTCAAAGTAGAAACCGCCCTCGTTAGGACTTGTGGGCTTATCAGTCTCGAGCGCAGCGCAGCCACCATATAGGCTGGGTATATGCTCTTGTATTGAGTGCTGTTCCTGCAGGAAATTTCCGGCATTAGCGGAAGTGAGAAGGAGCCATATAAAAAGTGAGGGAACAAGGGGGTTTAAAGTTATCATTGCTCAACAGGCTCGAGCAATTAACGGATATGGTTGAGATTAGAACAAACTTAATACTGCTACTATATCTATATATCCAGTAATAGGAGAAAGTGTATTTGATGAGCAGTAAAGAAGCATAGGATGTTTCGGAATTCTTTTTCGGCCACTTTTAGATTTCGGGATTTATTTACGCCATGCATCATTTTAGCGAATGCTTCGGCGATTTTCTAGTCGTAATATGAGGGGGTGGCGTGGCTGCAACACTCGTAATAGCAGCAATGCTAACCGATACGATGTAACAGATACGATTACAAACCTGATACCAACCACTTGATGACCCAGGAATTTATTCAAGAATCGGCTAAATGTTTCAGGGACTTCTCCAATGCAAATATTCATTTAGACTCAGGTACGCGAGTTAAGCAGCAACCTTCTATCGGATCTTTGCCCAGGTGAAATTAGGCCTCAGGGACAAAGCTTAACTTTGTTTAATCTTTGTACACTACAACCTGAGGAGAGGGTGGCAGAAAGAAGTCTCGGGCTAGGGTTGTGACCGACAAATGGTATCTTTTTTCGTTCATCTATAAGACTTCACCTCCAGTTTAGTATTTGTTTACTCCCGTCAATGCGGGGACTGTGGAAACATTTTGGCCACCGTCATCATGTAACCATCTGTACTCGTAACCCCTCTGTAGGCCTATTGACACTATCAGTATAATATATCGAACAGAAAAGATCATAATTAGAGTACGTACGCTGGAGTAGCAACTTCATTAGAACAGACAGGAGTGCGTATGAAAGTTGTGGTTGCGCTCAATGTTGTTGTTACATCACCATGGTTGGCGACGAAGAAGTAGTTGGCTCCAACAGGTGCCTGTAGCTTTGTCACTTGCATAAAATGCTCCATATCAAAACCCGCTCTGGGCCCAGATGTTGGTTCACGGATTCCCGAGTAGCATTCAGGAAACACATAGCCTTCAGGTTGCTCGAAGAGAAGAAAGACATAGCGATGGTTGGTTCCTGGAGGTGGTCGAGGTCCTACGTAAGCGGCCCCATCATCGGTCTTGTTGATGAGTGTTTCAGTTGACAAGTCGACGACCAGGTTAGGCTGGTACCAATGCAGGATCGTAGTTGCACTTTCATTCCATATAACATCAATGTCGATGAAAAAGACAATGTAGGTTGTAAGGGAAGAAAGGCCTTCGGTGCTTATGGTGGGTACAGAGAGGACATCTGTCCAAGCTTCGTCAGCATGCGCTCGTATTGAATAATGGGTGCTGCGATACCAGGTCGGCGAAGGGAATCTCCAGGAGAAAACCATAGTCTCCCACCATATCCAACACGAAGTTTCTCACTAGAAGGAGGTGAGAATCCAGGCGGTGTTTGAGCAAACACAATTGCCTGAAGACATAGCGCAATGCAAAGGGGAAAAATTAACATTATGGAATAGTAATGTAATAGCGACTGGAGGTAGTTGGGAAAGAAATTCCTCGGCGTCGACTGGAAAGAAGTGAAGTGGTCTGAAGGGAAAATCGAGACGTTGAACGTCGCCCGCTGTCGACAGGAAATGGAGTTGCCCGGACATTTCGGGTCATTAGCAGTGGACGGTCTCAGGGCTCCATTCGGACCTTCCCATCCTCAAGGGATGCATTGGGCCTGCCCTTTTATTTTCGCAAATACCACCGACTACTACTTTAGCTACCTCTTGTGTAACGACAGGCCTAAAATGGACCTAGGGTCGTAGGGTTTATCTTGAGAACAAGAGATAAGGGCGTCAGATATAGGTAAATGACAAGATGCTATTGCTATCTTAGGGTGTCCTATCGCTGCATGAGTTGACCATGAGGGTCCGATTCTACCTGCAAGGAGCGTCATTATATACATGCCAAATCAGAGAGTGCTTATTGATTCTGTCGCCCGAATCAGAAGGTGTTGTTCGATTGATCCTCCCTTGGCGGCCGGGCCGTTATCAGTCCGAGATCTCCCAACTTCATCCTTTGTTGTCCTGTAACATCTTGGAAAAATAAATGACTTTGCAACATATCTAGGTGTGTCTTTGTCGTGTAGAAAGATGGTTATTTTGATAGTCTTGCTTACAGTTTTTTAATTTATCGAGAGCATTTGTCCTGTTGCAAAACCCGTAGAACAAATGGTGCTTACATCCCCGTTCGCGGGCACATCCGCTCAATGTCGAACATCCAGATTCTATCACAGCCATAGAATTTCGATTCGACAAGCAGTTTCGACGTTGTCGACGATCGCATGCTGGTTCCCTGTTCACATTGTTGTTGACTTTTTTTTCTCGTAGGCCTTTTGCATGCCATTCATCGAAACTCCAAACTGCTCCATATTTGGCGACAGCATTAGTTCTTCCCCATGTTGTTTACATTACACCAACTTGACTCTTCATATTGTGTAATCTGCAGCATATAGAGTTATGAAAAAGCAAGTCTTTAGCAAATGCACTTTGTCAACAGGTTTCGTGCCTTGTAGAAAATCGCGATTTTATATATATATATATATATATTGGTTCCATTGACCATGCAATAGGATTCAATTCTTCACTACATCATGTTTCTGGATATGGGCTCCATCGATGATTTTTTTTGTCAATACTAAGTCACGCGCTGAATCCACTTTTATCTCCTGGCACTTTGTCTCTGCATCCGCCATTTCAGACCATATACAAATACAAGCATCAATAAGGGACTGGCGGAGAAAACGGCAATAGCAATATATGAATACGTCCACCCTCGGCCAAGCGCGTTGATCATGGGATGCACAGCCCCCGTTGCTCCAGCACCAAGAAGGCAGCGGACTAAGTTGTTTGCTGCCATTGCTGTTGCTGGTGTCGAATAGTAGAGGTCGACAATTAACACGTTCATGACGTTATATGCAGCCGTGATGGTGAATGAGATAATGAATAGCAGCGTAAGGGGGACAGCCAGCGGCAGCTTAAGTCCAATCAACCAGCCGTATCCCCCGATGGTACTAGCTCCTAATATCTAATATAGGATAATCAATTAGCTGCATTTCGCATGTTGAGGGATTTTAGAAGCGAAGAAGAGAGGGGAAAATCCAGAGGCATTATGTACCATCATTGGTAGGGCAATCTGCAATCTTGCTCTCTCGATTGGAAAATCCCTGTTGTCCTGCTTCTGATTCTTGAGTACAGGCTTCCCTGCTGCGGCCCTGAGACGACGATAGTTCCAGTCTACTAATATGCCATTGAAGATGGCGCTGAGAAAAGACCCCAGTCCAGCAGGAAGAAATATCAGACCAATCCCCAGGTCATCGAGGTCATATATCTGTTTGAATTGGGATGGCATGCTTGAGGTGACTGAATAGTAACTGGCAAAGATGACACCATTTGCGACTAATACGAGACCAGTTGGAAGCTCGAATAGAAGGCGCAACGTGGTCAACGGATTTGGGATCTTTGTCTTCCGCTTGGCCGCCAGCTGATCGCGGAGTACATAGAGCTGCTGTTCGTGACTATCGGCAGTCTTCCCACGCAGTCGTCTTTCACGTAGATAACCCAGCAGAGACATATTCCACGTGGGCGGTGGAATGGACCCGTCACCGACGATGGCTCTACATGTTTCCGGATAAAAGACCAGAAGCGGCACACAAAACACGGAAGCAGAAATCGCAAGGAACCAGAAGATCGCCTGCCAGCCAAGATACTGACTTAAGACCCCTCCCACCGTTGGACCTAATGACGGTGCGAGGATGGTTCCGAGAGTAGTGAGTCCCAAGTAGGTACCTCTCTCCGCGGATGTGATGACGTCTGCTGTCACAGCAGAGGTGAGAGCAACAGTCCCGCTGCTGCCAGAGCTCTGCACTGCACGCAGTATCAGAAGGGCGATAAAATTATGTTGAAGTGCCAACGCGATATTTGCGCATATGTAAATGAAGAAGCATAGTATGTATGTTGGCCTTCTCCCGGATGTATCAGCCAGAGAGCCCATAAACGTTGGCGCCAAACCCTGGCAGATCTACCAAACTATCCTGTTAGACTTGGCTCAGAGTAACATAGGCATGAGCACACCATACCATGTATGTAGTAATAGTGAGGTTTATCTGTGAGTTATTGACACCAAGGTCCGCCGCAATCGAGTTCAGGGCAGGGTAGTAAATATTGGCAGAGAACGGCGAGAACGTCGACGCTATGGCGGCAGTCAAAATAATAAGCCTCTTCTGATGGTCGCTGAAGACGGAGTAACGCTCTGCTACTGGCTGCGATTGCAGCAACGGTGTTTCTTCTGTCACTTCATGATTCCTGGAAATCTGTTGAGTCTGGGCCTCTAGCTGTGATTCAGCATTGCTCGATGTAGAGGGAAATGTACGCTCGTTTCGAGCGGAGTGTCGGCTAAAAATCATGAGTTTTTGTACTGCTTCATACTTCGGAATAGACTACTGTGAATGGGCTATACGTACCGATGCGATTCCATTAGAATGCTACAAATAACGAAGAATCCCTTTTTCGTTTTTATTTTCAGGACATTGATTCTCCTAGGATTATTTCAAAGTGGTTCACACTAGTGAAGCATCTTCCAGCAGACTTCGGGTACTTTTTGTGAAAGCATTGCCACTCAGTCTGTAACAATGGTCCCCTGTGGACCCGAGAGCGACGGATAATAGGGCTTTTATTTACTGGATGCTTAAATTTAGATTATCTGCTTGTATCTCTCTGATGTGGAGTTTTTAATCTCATAACTCCTGCTTTACAGGAATTTTTGATTTGTTTTCAAGAATCACACTGAGGTTATCCGTAGAGGGCAGCATAGAGGGCGGAATTCTAGTCGAGACCCATTCTAAACAGTAGCTGTAAGAAAGAAGGCGTTCTCTAATATCAGGAAGATTTTTTCGCTTAAATGTTGAAGTTGATAATATCCATTCAATTTGAACATATTCACAAGTATGCATGACACATATCGTTCATAAATTAGGAGATGATATATTTGCCCGTACGAACAAATCCACGAAATTGAATACTTTCATGTCATCCTGCTCAACAGCTGTGGATATCTCTTCTATTTCATCTTCCGAGAACATGAGACTCAAATTTTTTCGAAACTTCTCCTTGACGGCGACAGCAGTACGTGGATTTGCGGCGTGGCCGACAGGGAACTCAATAAGCACTTCGTCCAACACTGTTCCCTCAGCCAGGTGAACAGTAAGGCCACAAGCAATACTTTTCTTGTTAAGATCCATGTAATCTCGGGTAAGCTGCTCGTCCACCTTGATGATGATCTTCCGCCTCAGGGCGTCTATCGCTGGATTACTTGCCCACGGGCTATCATCCATAAAGTCTTGGGCTTCCGGGGCAGCATTCTTGAGAAAGGCGAGAGCCACTACATATTGCATGCAATGATCTCGATCAGCGCTGTTATGTAACGGCCCCTCCTTGTTGATAATCATGTCTGCGGCAGCATTCGTCCGTATATGGATGCCGGAAATGTCCTCCGCCGTAAGAGATTGCTCATGCAATATCCGATTTAGAATTAACGCGCTTTCAACTGCGGCGACAGCGTGGCCCTCGACCGGCATTACCTTAAAAAACACATGCTCAATAACCCATGAGCTGTATTTTATCGGAAACTTAAACTCATTGCCACCAAACATGGCCGCATAAAAACCCCAGCGCGGCATAGTTAAGACAGTCGGCGCCCCAGGTTGCCCTGCACGTATCAAGAACGCAAGCTGTACGGCCTTCATGCATGCCTCACCTGCTGCCCAGCCCTTGCGTGGAATGGTATTTTCCCCAGATCGGTAGACTCTCAAGGGATGCCCGTCCATCCAAACATGTGAGATGGCGGCCATCGTCTGAGCTTCTGTTAGGCCCAGGAGCCAACAGAGCACTGCGGTAGAGGCGAGTTTTACAAGAATAACATGATCCAGGCCGCGAGAATTGAATGCATTTTGAAGCAGGAAACATCCTTGGATCTCGTAGGCCTTAATAATAGCCATGAGAAGCGTTTTCACCGTGAGCGGTGGCCCATTATGGGCCAGTTTGCCGTTCGCCACGGAGCGACTTAGCCAATCCATCACAGCAAGAATCGCACCAATATTATCTGTTAAGAAGTCATGAATAACTGTTCTAGTCCTGAAATGTATAATTTAGCAGACTCACCTGAAGGGTGACCCCAGTCAGCGCCAGCGATTGCATCATTGTGATCAAGGTAACGAATGATGGTAGCCATGTCGAAAGCCCCCTTCAAAGGATCAAGCTGGTAAGAAGTCCCAGGTAGTCTAAAGCCATCAAAAGTGAACGTCCGTGGGACCACCGGACCAAGCAGCCTCCTACAGCTCTCGCTTTTGTACACCGTTTCAATTGCACATCCCATGGCGTCAAGGAGCGCTGTTCGCGCATTTTTGAACGCTGCATTGCTTTCGATCTTGCCATTAAACACGTAGTCGGCGATGTCCAGAATAACTTGGTCATATTTCTGAGTAGACATCTCGCGAATATCATGTATAGTCTTCGTGGTTCGCAGAGTAAAAAATAGCCGGTAGTGCGTCTTAGCCTTTATTAGTAAGTCCTTGAGAATATCGATACGAATAGGGTGAAAAGGAGCAGATATTAGAAGCTAGTTGTGTTTTTATATAAATTATGGATACTTGTATATATATATAAAATAGTACGAGGTCTCTAAGGACCTCTAAATGCATGTGTAACCTATCGCCGGCATAAAATAGTTGCATTTAATCCACCAGCGGACTGATACAAGGGCTTCAATGTAATTCAAATTTGTGGTAAGGAAAATAAAAATATGGCTACTTGCTATACCATGGACAGGGTACCCTTTAGATGGATAGCTGATTTTCAAGTGAACTAAGAGAACTGCCAGCGGGCATATTTGATCTCTCAGAATATTAATTTAGCAGATACACGTGTTTACGAAATTAAAAAGTCCATGTCGGAACGGAAGTAACTAGACTGTGCCGACTATAGCCTTGACGGTAAATTTGCAAATGGATCTGCATTGCCAGTGTAGATATGAGACGGTCGGAACAGCTTTCCTCGTTTCACTATCGCACAAATTAGACACCGCCATCTCAGAATTTCGAGAGGGGACTTACGCATGTACTCCCGCCAATGTGCCATAATTCCGACAATACGCTGCGCAAACATAGCGATGGGAATAAATTCGGGTTCAAAGCCTCTGTTGGTAAGAAGTTAGCTTTTATTTCCTATCATATTCTCAGCCCCTAACGGTGAGTTTACGTATGCCTAAGTTCCTCCATTTCATGCACGGTATGGGGGACTTACATATCAATGAACATAAAGTTGCCGTAGAAATCAGCGTTGGGATGTAGGCCTCTTGATTTGAAATAATCATCCGAAGACGCGACTCTTTCGATCTCTTCGGCTACTTTGAACAGCGGATGCGATGTCACATTTACTTCATTTAGTATTTTCTTGATCGGAGGCACTCTTGGGTCGATGCCCTTGTATGTCCTGTGCCCGTAGCCGAAAAGTTTGCGCTCGCCCCTTTTCACCTGTTGAATGAATTTCGGAACGTTTTTGGGGGTTCCAATCTCTTTCAGAGCTAGATGTGCTGACTCGCTTGCGCCAAAGTGCAAAGGACCGCATGCAGCAGCAAAGGCACTGATGAGACAAGAGATAGGGTCTGGAAGGGATGAAGCAGAGACAAGTGTCGTGAAGGCAGAAAGCGCCATGCCATTATCGGCATTCAGAACGCCAAATCGCTGAAAGCATGATAGCTTCACCGGGTCGGGTCTACCAGTCGATGGATCTACCAGCCCCATCATGATGAATAGATTCTCGTAGTATGTTCTGTCCATAGAGGCCGCTACAAAGGGGATACCCTTTCGGTGGCATGCGACCAGTCCGACCACAACCGCATAACATGAAACCGCTTTTATAATCCCTTTATCGGTCTTCACTGCATTTCCCTGGTATATGTTTCCACCATTCGAGGCAGGGATTGACTCCGGATCACAGGCGACATAAGCTGCAAGCCCGGCGATAATCATTGGCATTGGCGGTGCAGTTATTCTATGAAAAAGATACATTTAACTGCTGTTACTAAGTGACGAGTTTCAAGACAAACTTACGGGAATGCTTGGATAGTCTTGATCACACTTTCCGGAACTTGCGACATATTAGTCGCCAGTATCTGACTCAACTCTTTCTTTTGCAGCAACGTCGGATATCTCCCCCAAACCATTAGATGTAACATCTCTTCGAAGTCGCTATTCCAGAGTTGCTCCAGGCTGTAGCCACGGAAGAGTAGCAGTCCTCTCTCGCTATCTCTATAGCGGGTGATGAAAGGTCGAAATCCGGTCAGCAAAGGTAGTCAAAAGTAGCTCACGGAGGTTTCGGGACAGTCTTACGCGAAACTAATATCCGTCTCAATAACTGTGGTGTTTTGAAGACCTGGGTCGTGAACCCGTAGCCCTGCAGCGACTTTGTTGGCACGGTCTGTGCTAGCCTCTGTTGCTTTGATCTGTTTAAATGCAGTTGCAAGTATAGCATTTCTGTGGATCGGGATTTCATATTCTAACAATGTGCGCGAGTCTTTCACAAAAAGTGTGCCTGAAGACATAATTGTGAAAGAGTAGTGTTAAGAGAGTGAAAATGACTTTGAAATAATTGATCTGCCAGATACAAGAATTATTCCATTTTATGTCCTCAGGTGCAATACTTATGACAGAATAGTTTATGATCCGTGATACAGGATCAAGGTATCACAGGCATCACTTTACCTCGAAAATTTTCCGATATTTCCCTATCAGAGCACTGTTTAAAGTCCCAATCTCCGTCATACACGCCTACACCGCAGAAATATTGGCGCCACATCTCGGGAAATAAAAGCATCTCTTAGAGGTACCGATATCTATTAACCGTGTAGTTAAAAGCCAAGTGCGCATTATGCTGGTATTGCATTATATAATATTTCCAATAAAATAACTTGCAACATGTTGTAGGCAGAGATTCAAGGGTGACTATTGTAAATTTTATTCAGACACGTAAATATCATCTAATGCATTTATTTGGAAATTGATGGTTCCCAATTCCCATAATTTTGCAAACAGTACAACATTAGACCATTCATTCCTGTAATAGATAATTTGGTTTTCTTAAACGTAAATCCCATCGCATAAAAAATTTTGTGATAAATAGAGCCGAAGCAAGTATTGAGCGATTGAAAATGCCAAGATGTTAACTTGCAGTTTCAAATGCTATGACAAGTATGCAGCTTTGTTTCCGAGCTCTCTGATCGCGTTTGTTATCCGTTTCATATTCTTTGCGTCACTCGGAATCTGATGACCTTTCTCATGTACCAAAAGCGTTGATAATCCTGGGTCACATAATGCATAGAGCTTCAGAGAGTGGTTATATATGAAATCATTTGTTCCAGTTATGTGAAGAGTGGGGATGTGAATGAGACCCTCTAATCCATCGTCCATAATGAAGTTTCCACGGTCGTCCATACGAAATGGCGGTGGAGCGTTCATGAAAATTGCACATCGAAACGGTGGAGGCTCGTACGGTTTTGTTTTGAATAAGTGAGCAAGAAATCCAAAGGCCAGTGTACCGCCATGAGAAAAACCGAGAACACCATCAAACGGACCCTCTTCTTCGATGACTTCCGAAAGAAGCTCATACGCGTCATTTAGAGACTTGTCATCGTCTGTGACATTGCGTGGCCACTTGTAAAAGGTGAAATAGGGCCCTTCAAAAATTCCTTCGACACCCGGGCCAGGTCCAGACTCGACTTCTCCTTCGACAAAGTAGAACGACGCGCTGTTATCGCTTTGAAGCTCGCGTATGAGCGGACCTACATTACTTCTCGTTAGGAACTCCATAAGATGAACAATATACTTTCCAGTACCTAGTTGAAATTGCAGGATCTGTGGTTGCATTCATTGTCAACTTCTACTGCTAATACTGCAGGATAAAGGGGAAAAAACCCACCCGGGCGCTGGTTCCTGCACCGTGGAGGCAAAGCAACTTGAGTTTCGGCATGGCATCGGTATTGGAAATCAAGATCAAGGTGGAAGGGAAAACAACTGGATGTCGTAGTCACTTTTATGCAATTTTGATCCTCGGATTATGTCAGATTAATTGACCACTACCAGTTCGCAGACTTGGACAAGCCTAGTTTCGGTCACTTTTGTTAGATCCTGAAAACTCACCGTTCTAATAGTTGTATGAATTCCTTTCTAGGGTTCTATATAACTTCAAATGCTCCAACGATTGAATGGATGCAGTAGAAAAAAAATTGAGCACATAGAACATCCCACTCCATCAGAGCATGTCACATGCCGATCCCGGAAATTTTAACTTACCGGTTGTACTGTGGGTTCCTACGATCACCCGAATCACCGTATCGTTTGACCGCCGGAGAGTTATATAGGCTTCTAACCTCATTGACCGATTAAGACCCTGGGACCTTTGTCGAAAAGAGCTCAAAACTAATCAAGATATCTTTTTTGTTCCAAGTCCCACAGGCTTAACTGTGGCACGAGAATCTATGATACGGAATTTCTTCGTCTGTGGATTATCTCATGCGCTGATAGAACTGCACTTATTCCACGAGTTCAATTATATTTAGCTACAGAAGTGGCAGTTGCGTGGGCACCCATCGTTCGGGAGATTGCTCTTCCCCGGTTCACGCAATTCATTGCTGCTAACAACCAAAAATAAAATGTCAAATTCGTTAGAGAGACAAGGTACCTCATCAGGTAACAATGGAGCCATGGAAGACAAGTCCATGCCTGTTGCAATTGTTGGCATGTCTTTTCGGGGGCCAGGGGACGCTACGACAGTTGAAAACTTGTGGAAAATGTTATCTGAAGCACGAGAAAGCCGCACTAGTATTCCGAAGGAAAAGTGGAATAACGAAGCCTTCTATCACCCTGATTATAAGAGGCATGGTACAGTAAGTAGTGTCTTCAAAGATGGTTGAGCTTCTAGTGGGGATGACCAACATCTGTTACCAGCACGATGTGACAGCGGGTCATTTTTTCAAAGAAGATCTTGCTCATTTTGACGCTCCGTTCTTTAACTTGACAAGAGCCGAGGCAGAGGTTGGATTCCTATTCCTTGGGCACCAGACAGAACTTCATACTTACGACTGTAGGCACTTGATCCCGCACAGCGGCTTCTACTAGAATGCACATACGAAGCACTTGAAAATGGTTAGTGGCTGAACTGAACAAATGCAAAACCTCAATCTAATACTATGTCTTGTATAGGCGGTATTCCCATGGAGAAGATTGTGGGCAGCAAGACTTCGGTATTCGTGGGGTCGTTTGCTACAGATTATACTGATCTACTGCTTCGCGATCCGGACACGGTTCCGATGTATCAATGCACGAATGCCGGGCAATCACGGGCCATGATCTCCAACCGGCTTTCATACTTCTTTGACCTTCACGGTCCTTGTGTGACAGTCGACACAGCTTGCTCAGGAAGCTTGGTTGCTCTTCATTTGGGCTGCCAAAGCTTGAGAACTGGAGATGCGAAGTGCTCTATTGTGGCGGGTGTGAACGTAATCCTAAACCATGAGTTTATGATTACAATGTCCATGATGAGGTATGTTTTTGCATGTCATCAATGATATATTACATGCTCAAGAATCTAGATTTCTCTCTCCCGATGGTCGTTGTTATACCTTTGACGAGAGAGCCAACGGATATGCACGAGGCGAGGGCGTCGGCTGCGTCATTCTCAAGCCACTGGCAGATGCGCTAAGAGATGGCGATACTATCCGCGCTGTCATCAGGGCGACGGGTTCGAATCAGGATGGCAGAACATCTGGAATCACCTTGCCAAACCCTGTTGCTCAGGAGGCACTTATCCGCGACGTCTATGAAGCAGCTGGTCTTGACCCTCGGGAAACAAGCTATGTCGAAGCCCACGGCACTGGAACATCTGCTGGAGATCCGCTGGAGACAAGGGCCCTGTCTAAAGTGTTCTGTAGCGATAGGGAACCCGATAAACCTCTCATCATTGGCTCAATCAAGTCTAACCTCGGTCACCTCGAGGGTGCGAGTGGCATTGCATCTGTGATCAAGACGGTTCTCATGCTCGAGAATGAGATAATCCTACCGAACCGAAATTTTAAATATCCCAATCCACGCATCCCCTTCCAGGAATGGAAATTGAAGGTCAAAATATCTATACGACTGAAGACACTTCCTGCTCAAGATGGCTAATACATGTACAGGTGCCGGTTTTCGTCCAGCGGTGGGATGTCAAGGGCCCTCGTCGGGCCTCGATCAACAGTTTCGGCTATGGAGGTTCGAACGCTCACGCAGTGATAGAGTCCGCGCGCACATACCTGAGCGAACGAGGACTTGTAGGATTGTACCGAAATTTCAAATCGCTGCGTTCGCCAGACGAGAAGACAGAATTAGACATGACAGACAAGATCAATCTCAATGACTGTTGCAATGGTGAAGTAACTCGGGGTTGTCCTAATGAAAGGATCAATGGTGGAGATGCCAGCAGCGACAGAACCAACGTTCCAATTAATGGTCATACACATGATTCTACTGGCAAAGCAGCGGAAGATGCTGGTCGCATGCGGCTATTTATTCTCTCAGCATTCGATGAGGCCGCTGGTAGAAGACAAATCGAAAACCTTGTGAACTATGTTGATGACCGCATTGATTTGACTGATAGCAACTTTCTCGATGATCTTGCCTTCACATTAAACGAGAGACGAACAAAATTCATCTGGAAGGCAGCAATCCAGGGAAGCTCGATAAATCACCTCAGAAGCTCCTTGTCCAAGGCAATTAAATTCGAAAAGTCTTTTAAACCACCGACAATTGCTTTTATCTTCACCGGCCAGGGCGCTCAGTGGTGTGGAATGGGGCGCGAGCTACTGGCAGCGTATCCAGTTTTCCGAAAGACCATTGAGAAAGTAAGCGCGTATCTAATAAGCCTCGGAGCTCCGTTCAATGCTAAGGGTATGTAAACGATCCCATTGATGAGAGGAGCGTGGGCTAACTAACCGGCTCAATAGACGAGCTTACGAAGGATCCGGAAGTTTCGCAAATCAACCTTGCCCTGTATAGCCAGCCCTTGTGCTCCGCCATACAAATCGCTTTGGTTGACCTTCTTGCGTCCTGGGGTGTCAACCCTGATTCGGTAACCGGACATTCAAGTGGCGAAATAGCGGCCGCCTACGCAACGGGGGCATTGTCACTTGAAGATGCCATGGCCGTCGCCTACTACCGTGGCGTTGCATCCAGCCATATGCAGCAGAACGCGACGGCCAAGGGCGCGATGATGGCTGTAGGCATGTCGAAGGAAGATGTCGAACCTCTTATTGCTGCGCTCACTACGGGGAAGATTACCGTGGCATGCATCAATAGCCCGCAGAGTGTCACAGTTTCCGGCGATGTCGAAGCTATTGACGAACTGAAGGCTGTCTTAGCTGAAAAGAACGTCTTTGCTCGCAGACTTGCCGTAGAAGTAGCCTACCATTCACATCATATGGCACTTGTTGCGGAGGAATATGAAAGCGCCATATCTGGGATCCGAACAGTGGAGGCTGCTAATACGGAGTTCTTTTCTTCTGTCACTGGCAGGAAAGTCACTGCAGCAGAGCTGGGGCCGCGTTACTGGGTGTCGAACCTCCTCGGCCAGGTCAAATTTGCAAACTCTGTACGAGAAATGTGCCTGGAAACTATCAAAAAGAAGACCAAATGGCAATCCCAGGGCGGCAGGGTAAACGTTTTGATTGAAATCGGACCCCATTCCGCCCTTGCCGGCCCGATCAAGCAGATCTTGCAGGGTGAGCCCAGGCTGAAAGACGCATCAATTAATTATATATCTGCCCTTGTCCGTAAGGAGAGCGCCGTTACGACAATGCTGAATCTAGCAGGGAAACTGGCTGTACAGAGTTACCCACTTGACTTCTCTGCTATTAACCGACCGATGGGATGGGAGAGCCATAATGTTATCGTCGACCTTCCTCCATATTCGTGGAATCATTCAAACGTCTACTGGGCCGAGCCCCGGCTCAGCAAAACACTGCGGAACCGAATCTCTCCCCGGACAGACCTCCTAGGCGCGCTCGACAGAAATTCTAATCCTCTGGAGTCTCGCTGGCGCAATCATCTGCGCCTATCGGAGATCCCCTGGGCCAGACATCACAGAATTCAATCTAATATAGTATATCCAGCCTCTGGTTTCATAGCAATGGCGATAGAAGCTGCTTGTGAACATGCAAAAGGAAGAAGTTCGAAGGCCATCGCGGGTTACAAACTACGAGAGATTACTTTTGGGACAGCTCTTCTTATCCCAGACCAAGAAGAAGGCGTTGAGACACTTATCTCACTCAAGCGGTTCAACGACAGTCTGCGAAGACCCGGCAGTTCCTGGGAGGAATTTTGTGTGTTCTCCGTCACTTTGGACGACAATTGGACTGAGCACTGTCGTGGACTTATCAGCGTACAATTTACAGAGGAAAACAAGGAAATCTTCGAAGAAGACTCGAAGATCGAGGATGAGAAGGCCTTATCCGAGAGACTTGGAAGTATCGAAGAAGCGTGTAAGGAGGATGTTGAAATCTCAGGGTTCTATGAACGCCTAAGAAATATGGGCCTCGATTATGGAGAGACATTCGCTAATGTGGCTATGGTGCGAGTCGGCCTAGCGACAGCTGTTGGTACAATCGTCATCCCTGACACGGCTGCGGTTATGCCAGCCAAGTACGAATATCCTTTTGTAATACATCCAACGACACTTGATAGTGTCTTGCACCTAGTTTTTGCTGCAAAGTACGAGCGGGGACCGGTTGAAGAGCCAGCAATACCGGTTTTTGCGGACGAGATTTTCGTGTCCCATAACGTTCCGAGGCAGAACGGCCGGAAACTTAGCGTCCACACGTTGCTAGATGAACGGGATCGACGGTCTTTCAAATCATCAGTTTGGGTTATGGATCCAGACCAACCAGGCTGCGAGCCATTGGTGTCCTTCTCCGACCTTCACTGGAAGATCCTTGCAAAAGACGTTCAGAAATCAAGCGCCCACAGCGACGAGAGAACTGCCTATGCATTCAAATGGGAAGCTGACATCGATATGCTCTCCGGAGAAAACGCAGATAGGCTGTGTGGAGGACCTGGCAACGGCGTCGGGCTTGGCCGCATCTATCAAGTAGTGAGCCGCTGGTTGAGTCTTCTTGGCCACAAAAACCCCCATCTGTCTATCATGGCAATGGATTCCGGATCCAGCGGTGCTGCGGTCCAAATACTGCAGGCATTAAGCGCTCCAGATCCGGACCATGTACCCAGCTTTGGGAAGTTCACGTTGACAGGCACGAACCCGACGATGCTCGAGACAATCCAAACACAGCTCGCCTCTGCGCGAGATATCATGGTCTTTAAAGAGCTTAATGCTGAAGTCGACCCCCTGAAACAAGGCTTTTCCGAATGCTCATTCGACGTAGTCATCGCAGTTCATTCACTCGACGGCGTCAAATCCATAGACGAAGCGCTGAAGAACATCAAGAAGCTCATAAGGCAGAATGGGAGATTGATCCTTGTCGAAGCAAATCGGGAATTCATGGCGTCAAGGGAAACATTGGATGCTTTGACCGACCGACTCGTACGTCGTGCTCCCCTTTCACCGGAAGAATGGCAACAGAAACTGGAGAAGGCGGGTTATGGGAATGTGGACTGCGTCGTTCGGGACCGTCCGGGCGAGTCTGAGGACGAGGTGTCCATGATCGTTGCGAGAGCCAGCCGCACGGCGCCTGTTGCGGCGCCAGAGGTCGTTCTCATCGTCCAGGGCGAGGATGACAGGAAGGACGACGGCAACGGAGTCGACACGACGCGTCTGGTGGAGCTGCTGGCGCGGAGCGGAACCCGGGCGGAGACGGCGGCCTTCTCCGCCGCGGAGCCCGCGGGGAAGACGTGCATCGTGCTCGGCGACCTCGACGGCGCCATCGCAAGCGATCCCTCCGAGCAGCAGTTCGAGACGATCAAGAAGATCCTGCTCAAAAGCAACGGGGTGCTCTGGGTGACCCGGGGCGGAACTGTTTCTTCACGGAATCCCAACGCCAACGTGGTGACGGGCCTGGCCAGAACCGCCCGATCGGAGAATGATGGGTCGACTACCGTTACGCTGGACCTCGATGGCGAGGAGCCGCTCAGTCCGGCCGCGGCCTCCGGAATCATATATTCGCTGTTCAAGCATTGTTTCACCTGCGAACGGTCATCAGAGTCCAATGCTGATCTGGAGTACGCCGAACGAAGAGGGGTTCTTATGATCCCTCGCATCGTCGAGGATCATCAGTTGAACCGAACGATATCTTCAATCAGTAACCGAGTGCCGGTAGATCAACTCTTTCACCAAGCTGGCCGTCACCTGAGACTTGAGGTTGGCTCTAAGTACCTGGAGGACTTGTACTTTGTGGACGATGAAAGAAGCTCCCGTGGCCTGGAGGACGACGGCATCGAAATAGAAGTCAAGGCAATCGGACTGAACACACGCGATATGTTGATCGCCTCTGGAGAAATCAAGATGGAACCTCTTGGTGTGGAATGCAGTGGAATCGTAAGAGCCGTGGGAAGGTCTGTCCACAACCTGGTCCCTGGAGATCGGGTTGCTGGCTGTGGGCTAGGGACGATATCCAGTTCGTACTGGAGCAGGGCGTCCGCATTCCAAAAGATCCCCGAATACATGTCGTTCGAGACAGCAGCATCCCTCCCGACGGCCTATATAACGGCTTACCACGTCGTCCATCATCTCGCCCGGGTCTCTCGCCAGGACATAGTGCTCGTACACTCAGCGACCGCAGTTCTGGGCGAAGCGCTCATCGATTTGTGTGTCAATACTGGGGCAGAAATTTTTGTGTCTGTCGTCACATTGGAACACAAGAAGTCCTTGCTTTCTAAGTACGCCATTCCGGAAGATCACATTTTGCACAGCGAGGATGCGAACCTCAAGAGGCACATCATGAGATTGACTTATGCGAATGGCCTTGACGTTGTACTTAACTGCTCAGCTGGAGAGGCTTTGAGGCTAGCTTGGGATTGCATTGCTCCTTACGGTCGATTTGTGGACCTGGGAAGCCGCAACGTGGATGTCAACACTCGCCTCGAGATGTTAAACTTCCGGAGAAATGCGAGCTTCGCCGTATTCGATATTCTGTTCTTCATGGAACAAAAGACTCACGACGCGGATACAGCGTGGGCCGATGTTATGGATCTGTTGCGTCGAAAAGCAATTAATTGCCCGTCTAACCTACGAATATTTCCCATACATAACATCAAGACTGCTCTACAAGCCTTGAAACGGGGTGAGGGGAACTTTAAACCCGTAGTTGTCACTAGTCCAGATGCCATTGTGAAGGTTAGTAATTATTCCTGAATCTGTTTGACAAATTGTGACTTGTGCAGGTTCTGCCTCGAGACATGAGTAACAGCATCTTCCGCCCGGATGCTTCCTACCTTCTAGTCGGCGGCCTCGGCGGAATTGGACGAGCTATGGCACTTTGGATGACTGAGCACGGTGCAAAAAACCTAATATTTGCGAATCGAAGCGGTCTCTCCAGGCAGGAGGCTCGAGACACTGTGAATCTGCTCCAGCAGAGAGGAACTAATGTCTTAGTATACAGCTGCGATGTCAGTAAACCCGAACAAGTCTCAGCGCTGGTCAAAGAAAGCTCAGTGAGTATGCCACCTATACGAGGAGCTATCCAGAGCGCCATGGTCCTGCGCGTGAGTTATACTCCTGTCCCTTCATCTATCTCATACTCATTTCCTTCAGGATATGCTTTTCGAGAAGATGACCGTCAGAGACTACAAGGCGGTCATAGATCCAAAGATCAGAGGAACATGGAATCTGCACAAGTTTCTTCCGAAAGAACTCGATTTCTTTATTATGCTGTCGTCAATAAGCGGCATTATTGGGAACGCAACCCAAGCATCATACGCAGCAGCTAACACATTCTTGGACGCCTTTGCAATGTTTCGAAACTCACTCGGGTTGTCTGCGGTAACCCTTGATCTTGGTGTGATCACAGGAGTAGGGTATCTGGCTTCCAGTGAGAGCAAGGATCTGCTCGATGTAATGGAACGACAGGGTTTCGAAGCCACAGACGAAAAGAAACTTATGACTCTACTTCAGTCGGTACTTACAAAACCGCGCAAGGATGGTATTCCGGCGCAAACGGTGACTGGGCTCGGGACCTGGAAGAAGGGTACCTCACTTCCAGCATTTGACCTACCTCTATTTTCTTATTTTCGGCGTCTCTCGCTTTACACTCAAGGGAGCACTGATGAAATGGATCGGCCAGAAAATCAGCTTAGAAATTCACTTGGGGCAGCAAAGACAATCAATGAAGCCACGGAGTTGGTCTGTTCCGCTCTTGTCGACAAGCTCGCCTCACGAAGTGGTATTCCTCGGGATAATGTCGATTGCTCGAGAGCAATTTCAGAATACGGGGTTGATTCACTTGTTGCAGTCGAGCTACGTAACTGGATATCACAGGAGATGGATAGCACGATCCCAATATTGGAGCTTGTTGCAAATACTTCTATACTTCAGCTCAGTGCTAAAATAGCAGCCCGGTCAAGGCTAGTCCATCTTGAGGCCTATAAGGCATAAAATAGATAGAAATTTAGCCTAGATAACAATAAACCTGCTAATACCGGCTTGATTTTATATTTTGCTTGTAACGACAGGCCTAGATAACTAGACCTAAGGGGTCGTTGGTTTATCTTGAAGACAAGAAACAAGGGGGTGAGCAATATAAAAGCAAGAATAGACCTGTGTTACTAGCAATTGCCAATATGGCAAGTTGCTATGTGAGTCGACCACAAGGGTCGAAATCTGTCTGAAAAGAGCATCTTTATATACATGCTGTCTTCCTGGGTCTCTGAGGCTTGTGGAATGGCTTATAGTCTTGGATCATTTGAATCAGTAGGGTTCTGAACTGATCTTCTGATCCCTGTTTAGGGTTTAGGGTTTAGGGTTTAGGGTTTAGGGTTTTAGGGTTTAGGGTTTAGGGTTTAGGGTTTTAGGGTTTAGGGTTTTAGGGTTTAGGGTTTTAGGGTTTAGGGTTT